>Ga0099824_1011305_pt1 | contig 10150 bp, 7 predicted proteins | sample SiratrowhiteBW_FD_76837 | JGI IMG/M metagenome (GOLD analysis project Ga0099824, IMG submission 76837) | Root nodule microbial communities of legume samples collected from California, USA - Siratro white BW | ecosystem: Host-associated > Plants > Roots > Nodule | place: USA: California... | reverse complement strand
ATATATATATATATATATATATATATATATATATATATATATATATATATATATATATATATATATATATTTTGATTGTGTGTGCGATTATAATTAAGTTTAAAATTAATAATCAATAGCAACTTATTATATTTTTTGTATTTTAATTTTTAGACATGTATATATTTTATTGAAAATTATTTTTATCAATCTATTTTTAAAGAACACTTCAAAAACAAAAATAAAACAACATAAATATTATATATATATATATATATATATATATATATATATAATAATGTATGTTAATATTATGGAAACTGTTTTTATAATCAATAAAAATAATGGTGATATTTCTTGAGATGTATTATTAAAAATATTGATAAAAATATAATCTCAAAATAATCAGAAATAATGTATGCATTAAATCGATTGATTTTAGCAATAAATACCTTAAAAATATACTAAAAATAAGCTCCAATTTACAAACAGAAAAAAAATACATTAAAAAAAATATTTGAAGTTCCTAATGCAAGTTATTACTGTACCATTAAAAGGAATTACGTTGTTGTTGTTGTTTCAACTGTCGTATCAAACACGATAAATGATTATTTCATTCATTAATTAACTGATAACAATGACGTTGACACTGATATTTACACTGTAAATTTGATTCAACAAAACACAGAAAAAGAAAAAAAAAATGAAAATTTAGCCATGACTGATGCATAATAATTAAAACGTAATGCCCCAGTCATTAATTTTTGATATTAACATATCCATAACAGTTATCCTGCTCACATGAATTTGAATGGTGAAAGAACTCAGAAGTAGCAAGCTATGATAAATCCACAAACGTAACACTCCAAGAACTATATATATCCTTCTTCCTCTTCTTCTTCTTCTTCTCCTTCGTTTGTGTGGTCAGTAGTTGTCGGCACTTATGTCCAAACCAAAACACATATAAACGAAATCCAAAAATTCCTGAACCAAAGCTTTCACAAAAAAACCTAAAATTCTCCGAAAACAAATTTCTACAAACATGAAAACTGAGCAACACCACAGAAGACTTTCACCTACGTTACAACCTAAGATCATCAAAACGGCAAAACCAGCCGCGTACTTTATCATCCTTTTGCTAACGTACTCCTTAGGTTACTTATCCCACAACCCTTCTTCCACTTCACTACCACTCTCACTCTCACTCTCTCCACCACCACCACCCCAATTACCAGAACCAGAACCAGAACCTGTTATTCATTTCTCTATTAACACCACCGAGTTGAACCCGTTCCGAATCACGACTCGCTGCGCCGATCCAATTCCACCGGAGACCGTCCGCCGGACTCTCGTCGACCGCCTCTTCAACGGTACCTCGCCGTTTGACAACTTCCCGCCGCCGCACGCGGCGGAGAAGCTGCGGAGGACGAAGAGGGTGAGGGGTTGGGGCTCCACCGGTGCCGTGTTCGAGAACCTCATCCGCCGCGTGCGGCCGCGGACCGTCGTTGAAGTGGGCACGTTCCTCGGCGCGTCGGCGATTCACATGGCCGAGTTGACTCGCCAACTCGGTCTCCAAACTCAGATCCTCTGCGTGGACGACTTTCGCGGCTGGGCTGGGTTCAGAGAGCAGTTCATGAACATACCCATGGAAAACGGCGACGTTTGGCTCTTTTACCAGTTTCTTCAGAACGTGGTCACGTTTAACCATACCGGGTCAGTTTTGCCCGTTCCGTTTTCTAGCGGGTCGACCCTGATGTTGTTTTGCGAGTGGGGTGTGTTCGCGGATTTAGTTGAGATCGATGCGGGTCACGATTTTTTGTCTGCTTGGGCTGATATTAACCGGGGCTTTCGGATCCTCCGACCCGGAGGGGTTATTTTCGGCCACGATTATTTCACTGCTGCAGATAATAGAGGGGTTCGGAGAGCCGTTGATCTGTTTGCCAAAGTTCACAATCTGAAGGTAAATGTTGATGGTCAACATTGGGTCATTTATACTTCCTAATGTTTAAAAATTCCTATGTGGAGTAAATAGTTATAATTCATATACGAGCGAGGTAAAGAAAAAAAAAATGTCGATTCGATTATTGGGTGTATAAATTATAGTGAAGGTTTAATTTTATTCAGTCTCATTTTTTGTTTTCTTTAGTTTGATATGTTTTTGATTTTGTTCATCATGATGACGTGAAATATGCTCTTGATGGATAGTTAGGAACTTGAGATTAAGGGCGTTGACTTTTATCGTAATTTCCTTATCGATTTATAATTCAATAATTAAATAATAAAAAAATTGCAGGGTGAAAACGTAAAGTATTTACTCACAAGAATGAAAATATACTTACAATAAGATATTACAATTCATAATCTTTCTTTCTCTCACGCCATCTCAAATACCGATGTCTGTGAGCATTGTTTTAAGTTGAACAATGTACTTAACAAAATTTATTTGCTTAATAAGGTTAGATATGTTTTGAAAATTAAGTTAAATCATCACATCAATAATCATAGTTTTGGAAAGAAGTTTAGCATTAAATCTCTAAATTCGTGTAATATTATGAGACCTAAATTTGAGATCAACAACTTGTCTAAATAATAATATATTTTGTGTTATAGATGTTATTGAAGCTTGTGTAATGATAGTTGTTTAGATACATTATATGAGTTGTTCATGAAAAATGTATTTTTTTTGCCACGTGTTTAGTTGTTTATAATAAAGAGAGATTCTTAATTACAAAGAGAAAATACAAAATATTGAGAAGCAAAAAAACATTTGTGAGTTAATATTAACAAAAACTCTTTTTTTGATAGAGAAAATTTGTTCAATTTGCTTACTTTTAGCGTGTTACTTATATAAATAATATAGACAATATTCTTAGTCATATAATTAGTTTTGAGTTATTTAAATAATTATTATTTCTATGTTTATGATAGTTAGAACATTTGTAAAGTAGATTGTTTATTTATATGATATGAGTTGCTTATAACAAAAATATGTGTATGACATGTGATTTGAATTGTTTAAAATTTAAAAAAGTTATACATGTAAATTATTTTTCTTTATTCTTTATGAGTTATATATTTATTTAACTCGGTAATTAGGATGATATTTAGCGTTTTAGCATTTTGTTGTTAATGAATACATATTCACTTTTAAAGAGATTTTGATAATCAAGTCAATTATGTTTTATATTTAAGTGTACAAGTGAAATGAATAATTATATTTTTTTCTCAACATAGTATCTCATTTTCTATCAATTTTTTTTTGTCTTTCTTTTTTCATTGAATGTTGAATATCTTAATTCTTTTATCAGATAATAATTTATTAGCTTACTTAATGATAGAGGTCGAGTAGTTAGTTTACCCAATATATTTAGATATCATATCAATCATCATCATATTGAGTAAATACAAGTTGTTAACCATTTGTAGTGAGAGAATATGAAACTTTGAAGATAAGATTGAAATTTGTTTGTAGTTAGTAAAGAGAGTTTAGCCTTTTTAGTTTTTTGGGACAACAATAGTTAAGAATAAAAAAAGGTAAAAACTTCCCACAACTGTAAAGTGATCTGCGATCTAAGAATTCAGATGGTATTCTTGGCTCCTTCTCCTGTTTAAATTATAGTTTCCTTTATCTTCAAAGAACCCAAGGTAAGGAAAACTACTGTTGTAGTGATTTTCGTACTTAAGTTAGTAGGTTAGAAAATCATGGTTGGTTGAAATCATAATTTCAAGAGTATTTTGAGCACATAAAATATTGATCCTTAAAAGATTTTGTTATTTATGTATATGATGTGAATAATTAAATGGTGTGCATTGAGAGAGATCAATAAGATTTTCTATATGTAAAAACAGTATTGATAAATATATGTGATGCAATGAAAATAAAAAGAGCATTGATGTATGAGATGATACTTTGCAAGGAGGTAATATTAGTTTATATGAATATAAATATAAATGAATTATGATAAATATGATCTATTTACATTATTTATAATTTTAAGGTTATTTCTAAATTAAAATTATTATTTTGATTATTTGTGAAAGATAAAATAATTTATGGTGTTATGACTTGTGTTTTTTCTTTCTCTAAGTTTTAGTATTACGAATGTATATTTTATGTGCTATAACTTTTTCACAACTTTATTTAAAATATTTTATTTTATTTTATTTAAGATGAAAATAACTTTTCATTCTTGTAATTATACTGATTTTTATTGTAATTGTTTTCTAAAAAAGGTTTCGATTAAGAGGATTTGACGGATAAACAGTAAAAAGGGATATCGGTTTGCTTTTTTATTACAAGAATCTTTAATTAAATGCATGTTTTGAAATTTCATTATTGCAACACACAAATGTAACTTACCTCTCTAAGAGTAAATATTTATAATTTCGGGATTTTTTTTTACTCTCTTTGCCATAATATTTGCTTAAAACGTACGGGGATATCAAACATGCATAAATTAGTTTGGCGGGAGTTATAATCTTTTTCAAAACATTAATTAATATCACAATACTCTATAAAATAAAATTTGTAATCATATTTAAAAAAAATTGAATAATGATAAATATACAAGTGAAAAAAAAAAAGTTATCATTTTGTACAATCGATTCCGAAAGAGAAAAGTTATCATTTTTCTATCAATGATCAGATACAGAAAATAAATGATGGGGTGGAGGAAGTAACTGTCAAAGAAAATAGGAATAGCCCGAATCTTCATAGTACTACTACAGGCGCAAAATGCTCCAAACTCTATTCCAATGGAATTACCAAACTATGTGGGCCGGTCCTTTAGAACTTGATGATATAAAAATGGGTTGGGTTAGCTTACATTATTTTGACCGCTTCTTCCTGCACCACCAAACCTTCTTGAGACACCACCAAAACTTGAAAAATACGAAGTCTATAGTTAGGGAAATTACAATTTTATCTTTGATGAGAGATGAGGGGTCAAGAGACGATAATGCTTGAAGGTGATGAAGTGTCAAATTAATATCTTTCAGCTGTAGTGTGCATCAGTGGTAGAGGAGTGGGAGAGCAGAGGCGTGACATAGCAGCAGTGGTACAACATCTTGCCAAATAAGTGTATTTGAAATGAATTACAGAATGATATATTCCATAACTATTTTTCAGATCCGAAAAATAGTTACGGAACACATTATTCTACAACAATTCATTTGGAGATATAGATATAAAAATAAGTTACAGAACAACACATTTGGTAACTGTTGTCGAAAAATAATAGTCTTCACAATATTATATTAAAAATATTTTGCTTCGTTTGATAAAATTTGGAAATGCTCCAAAAAGTATTTTAGTCCGCTTGACAAAATTTTGAAATGCTCAAAAAAGTACTTGGAGGTGCAGGAAGAACGACTCCATTATCTTGGATTTATAATTTAAAGGCTTAGATCTACTTTTTATTTTTTTTAATTTAACTGTATATTTCGTCTTTAAGTTTCTTAAAATTAATTAACTTTTCCCTGTTAATATGTAATCCAATTACCAATAAAAATATACATCCTTCGTCATGAGGATTAGTATCAAACCGTGTTAAATTTTGTTATTAATATTAGATGTGAATGAATAATTGGCAATTTATATTGACAACACATCAGGATTAATAGTTGGACGAGACACAAATATTGAATTAATTTTTTATTTTAACAAATAAAGAATTAAATATATAATCACGTGTTTTTGTAAAAGTCGAAGTTGTATATTATAAAAGACAAAGACATTTAAGCCCTACTTGAAAAGGTTGGCTAAAACTTTAAATTATAATTTGAATTTTGGAAACAAATGGATGATTTTCCCTGAAGCCATTGTTTTAGTTAGTTTTTTTTTTTTCTTTTTTTTAATGTAACGTTGTTCATTTCAAGTTTATCTATACCATAAAAATGATATACTATTTGGTAACTTTTTAATGTCATATTTTAATTAGATAATTTTAATCTTTAATAAATAAAAAAAATATTTACTTATTAATAAAATAAATAATTGACAATTTTTTTATTTCAAAATAATTAAATAAGTTTTTTTAAAATAATAGTTACATAGCTTTTAATATTATTTTTACAATATATATTTTCAAATTATAATTTTTCCTATTTTTTATTTAATTACTTATAAAATAATATGATCATAAAAATAATATATTTCTATTTTTTAGTATTCAAACCCTCCTAATTTTAAAATGTCCAAGGGAGCAAGCCCATGTGTCAAAAAATATTCCTTGAAGTGATTGGGCCTGGGCCTTCTCAACCAAACCTTATCTTCTACATTGGACACGTACTTCTTATTAACGGCAATTGCTTCCTGCACCCCACATTTGCTTTCTGCACTTCATCAAATATGTGAAAAGATATTTATACTTCCGTTAATGAAGATAGGAGAGAAGAGAGAAGGAGAGAAGATAATCTCAAAAATGCATAAGGAGAAAAGAAAAAAAAAATATTGCAAATACAAATAGTCTTACTTTTAATGCCACGGCTAAATAAGATTTCTATTTTTTAGACTGGCTGTGAGGTTGACAAAAGAAAAAAAAACTAGTTTTCCAAGAAAATTAAGATTGTTATAAAGGTAGTGGAATCATATCTCGGAATATTGTGAAAGCTCAAAGCTCAGAGTTTTGGAATCATGATTAGCCATCAAAGATGTTTTGAAACTTTTGGATGAAATGAGTGAAGAAACCGAACCCACCATGGAAATATAAATGTAAAACGAAGAAGAAAAGTTGTCCCCTTTTTCTTTCCTTGACCAAAGGAAAATTCTCTTATTTATGACACCAATTATCGTTTGACTATAACATATAACATGTGTTATTCACGTGCGATTTATCGGTTATGTTGTTAACCTAATTGTCTACAACTTTTCCAAGTTATCATATTTACATTATACGTCAACCATTTTTTAAATAATTCAAACTATAACTCAATATTTTTCAATGAATGGAGTATATTTCACGATAAAAATCGATGAAAAGATCCATTAAACTACATTCATGGATTTCTTGATATCATGGTCACGTGAGCTAAATCAAGAAATATTAAAATCGACTAAGAGAATTGTAAGATTCGGAGTATAACGAGATTATGAAAAAGTAATAAAAGTTATTATTTATAAAAGGATGGCAAGAAAAAATTATTTTTAAAAAGTAGATACAATTATTCATCAAATAACAAATTGCAGAGGCATTATGTTGACTTTTTCTTTGCCTGCAAAGTTTGTTATCACGTATTAGCATTTTGTCTCCAAAATAATTGAAGAAACCACATCGTGTACTAATTTTCTTTACTCCATTTTTCTATATTATGTATATATATATTGATTAATAAAATAGTTTTTTTTTTCTGTTGGTGATTTTGTCTGCTGTTGATTCAACTGTAGCCGTGATGAGCGTGGACCAGGCTTGAACAGCTTTATGGAGTGTTTAGTGTCACCAAAAATATTTTTGTCTATTATGATCTATGAAGTGTGTGTTAAATAATGTCCACTCACACCTGCTTCAATTTCAACCATACATAGCAAAATTTTTATTTTATATATATATATATATATATATATATATATATATTTATTTATAATGCTGTTGCTCCATTTTTCTTCAATCATGTTAGAGTCTATGAAACATGGTGTAAAACAAAAATGTCTGCGAACACTGATGTTTGTCTGGGACAGAGATGAAAAAGGAAGAAGAGACAAACCAACGTAAAAAATGGTCGACTCTAGACATTATTTTTTATTTATTTCTTCTTTTTCTGGTAAATGAATCGAATTATATAATTGTTTTCTGTTTCTCACGTATTTCTATCATATTAAATAATTAATATTTTAAAAAAAAACTATTTCTTCTTTGTTTCTATTTTTATTTTTATTCCTATAACTAAACAGGACCTAAAATATGTTTATAGTTTTAGTTGTATTCAAAATTTTGTCAATGCTATCTCAATCCTGATAACTAATTAAATATAAAGAAAAGCTAAATTAGTCAAACTCATTAGCGTAAATTATAATCACACCATTATATATAATTCAATAAGGAAATTGAAGTTATGCAATTATTATAATGGAAATATAATATAATAATTTTTTACTGCCATATAAAACTCTTATTTATATTTAAAAATGTGTTTCGTTAGATTTATAACTGAGTCTATATAAAAGTAAATTTAGACGACGTAATTATAAATAGTTAGTAAAGATTGAGAATTATATATCACCCAAAAAGAATCTAAGGTGTTAGGTGAATTTTTAAAGCGGTCATCTATTTTAGGAAGGGTTTAAATTTGAAAATAAATTTGAGAGAGTAGGAAGGAATTCAGAGAAAGATAATAAAAAATAAAAAAAAATAAAGAAAAAAATTAAGAAAGTTTATGAGTGATATAAAGGGGTATGATTGATAATTTTATTTTTTTAATTGATGAAATTATACGATTATAAATTTATTTTTATGATTAAAAATAATTTAAAATGAATTATGGTTAATTTGTTGGATGTAATTGATAAATTTTTTTTAATTGATAAAATTGTAATATTATGAATTTGGTTTTGTGATTAAAATTAATTTAAAATGAAAGATGATTAGATATTTGTAAATGAAACTTACAAATTATTAAAACATTATTGATTCATGAAACTTGCGATTTATTAAATCATTATTTTTATTACAATTCATGATGTAAGTTGAAAAAAAAAATGTGAATTATCATAATTACATGTGAAATTGTTGAAAATAATTTCGAAAAAAAAATTGAAACAATTGTAAAAGATTTAAGCCGAACTTGTAATTTTTGTAAAAGTTAATAAAAGATATCAAAATTGGTGTTAAAATTAGTGGTCACAATCAAAATTTATGGTCCGTGAATTAAGTTAAAAAAATGCAAATTATTAGACATTATATATACATGTAAAATTGTTGAAAATAAATCTTGATAAAATTAAATAAAATTTGAATATAAATAATTGTAAAAAATTAAGACAAATCGTAAATTTCATAAAACTTTAAAAAATAAACATAGATTAATGTAAAAATTCAATACCTAATAAATAAATATTGAACATAAAAATACATTATGATGAAAAAAAGAGAGTTAAATTACAATAATTAAAAAAAATAACAACAAGAGCAATCTAATAATGTTAATGAACATAAAGTATAAGAAAATATTTTCGTAAAATAAAATTATTATTATTACTATTATTTTTTAATAAAATTGTTTTAATTTATTATTTTTTATTTTATAGTTTTATGATTATAATTATTTATAATTTATTATTTTTTATGTATTATTATTAATAAATTAAATTTAAATATTTTTACTTTTATTATTTTTATTATTTTATAATTTTTAATATTTATATTAGTAATATTATTAATTTATTTTATTATTATCATTATATAAATATAATTAGGGAATAATCGATTATGTTGATTTCCATGATCGATTATGTATTAAAAGTTTTACACATTTATGTAAACAAGCACAATTATATATTTAAAAAAAATACATCCGTAAATACAAATAATCTGTCTCTCCTAAATCTATCTTTATTAACAATAAATAAGTTGAAAAAACATAAATAATTAATTTTATTTTATGATGTCGCAACCGGAGTCACGACGGGGCGATCACAAAAGTAAAAATTTTATTAAAACTGTTAATTAATTAAATGTTTTTTTTATTATTTTTTTCGAAAATATTATATATATATTTTTAAATTATTTTCTAAAATTATTTTAAATCTAAATATTTTATTTTTAAAAGTTTATGTAAAAAAAAATTCTTTTTTTTAATATTTTCCTAACTTACTTTTATTTTGTTATTTAAAAAAAAAGTACAACATAAAAACAGTAAGATTAATTAAAAACAAACAATGAATCCTAATACCTTAAGTAGTGGCAGAAAGGATTATAATCGGATGCTTGAGGTACTTTGTTTCTGGAATGATTATTTTGGTTTTGTTTTGGTTCTGTTTCTGGATTGGTTGCTTGGGGTGGACTTCTGTTTCTGAATAATTTATGTTTTGGTACATGGTTTGAAAATTTTCGATTTTGGGACTTTGCTATTAATTTTCTGGAGTTGGGACTATTAATTTTCTGGAATTAAATTTGCTACTGACTATGGACCGACTTTTGATTAACCTGTTTTATTTTTAGAAAGACTGTTTGGTATT
>Ga0099824_1011304_pt1 | contig 10151 bp, 3 predicted proteins | sample SiratrowhiteBW_FD_76837 | JGI IMG/M metagenome (GOLD analysis project Ga0099824, IMG submission 76837) | Root nodule microbial communities of legume samples collected from California, USA - Siratro white BW | ecosystem: Host-associated > Plants > Roots > Nodule | place: USA: California... | reverse complement strand
TAGTTTTATTTGACTTAAGAATTCATATTTGCATTTGTAAATCTAATCACTTCAATTCTTTTCACTCTTATAAGCTAAAAACATTATTCCGTTAGCTTACCCTTGCTTTTCTTGTTGTTTTGTGAACTGCGATGATTATACTATGTACATGAACAGGTGTAGATGCAGGTTTAAGAGCACCTTAAAGATGATATACTCTTAAATCGATCTCCTTTTGTCTTGTATATATGTTTTTGTTGTAGTTAAAGACTCTTTGACCTTGAGATGATTTTCCTTTTGTCATGAGAATAGTTATACATAACTCTGATGTATCTGAACACTTTTTGTAGTACCTTGAACCTTAAATGGATGTTAATACAGACAAAAGTTATAGAATTTTTAGGCTGTTCCAGATTCATCCATTAATATCTAATAAAACATACAACTCAGTCCATTCAAATTTATATCTTCAAATAAATTAACTAGTTATTTATATAATATTAGTTTTAAGTCTTTAATATCTTCAGATTTTTATTTTATTATTTCATTCTCTTAACATGCATTAAAATAATTTTGTAGTACCGTCACTCCTCTCAATTATATTTCTTTCATATATAAAATTTACATTCACAATTTAATTATAAAACGAGTCTAATTCCACTAAAACCAAAATTGGTCATTAAACAAAATCCTTATTTAACTCAATAATCACAATAAAAACACCACCTCTTTATTTTGTGTCATTTCATACACTTTAACAATTACTCTAATATTAATTTTCATATATTATATTTCAAAAATTCATTCATAATATCGTTTATTCATTTTTTCCACTACCTTTTCTATTTTTAACCATTGCTTTATTTATATTTTTATAAAAAAATAATACAGTTATAAAAATTTAAGAAAATTTAAAGATTAGCCATAAAAGCTAATAAAACGATAAATGTAAAAACATATTTGTGATGACGTTACTACTTACTTTTTATCATTTTTTTCACATCATATATGATTTTCCAAATATAATATAACAAAAATTGTGTTACTTTTTTTTTTAGTAAGAATAATAAAGTAATTATTAGTCTATTTCATATGCTTATAAGATTGTTTGATGAATATATAATAACTTTTTTATGATAATACCTGGCTATTATCTATTTAAGAGTTTCTAAGTCATTAATTATAAAATTAATTCAATTAACATCTAAATTATTTCATTTTATTAAATTAATACTACTTTGAATTATTTCTTAATTCTTTTTTTATTTTTTTAATTATTATCATTTAAAGTAATTAATCAAACACAAATAAATTTGATACCATAAAAGTGTTAAGCATAACAATTTAGTATTATCCAAATAATATGCACGTGAAGAAAAGTATTCATAGTCATAATATGTACTATTTTTCCAAAGTCACTGACTTTTTATTATATTTTTATAACAATATATTTATTTCTAAATAATAGAATAATTTAATATTAATAACAATGTTAAATTGTTTTAATTATACCTCAATATTTTGTATTTACCATCTTCTATATCATTAACTATTAAAGATTAATCCCGTTTTCGCATCTAATTTATTTACTTTAATTCAGCTCAAATTTCCTATATTTGATATTATTTCGTTATTATCTTTACAATAAATTAACTTTAATTTCACTACATATAATATATTTCTATTATTTTATCCTTACTCTTGACCTTAAGACGCTGCATATCAAATAATAAAATTTACATATTTTTAATTTATGATGTCGGCTATGTCTTTACTAATATGTTTTTAATTTTTTTAATCTATTTATGTTGTTGACTAAGTTCACACTGTATATTAAATATTATTTTATTGATAGTATTGGCTGTACCAACGTTTTTGTTTATTCTTAATTTTAAAATTCATTTTTAATATCGCAGTTAGAGTCTCTTAGACTCACGCTATCAGTATTTTATTTCTATTTTTTTTAAATTATCATTAATTTTCAATTAGCGAGTTTAATCCACCCAAAATTTTAATATCTTATTTAGAATGGACTTTACTGATTTTAACAACAATTATTTTACAGCCGACGCTAATTTATTGTAGTTGTATTATAACATTCTTATAATATATATAAATATTTATTCTTTGTTTAAACGTACTGTTTTTCTTAATTACGGATGAAATTATGTTTATTAAAATAAGATTGTTTATTTTCCTACAACTTAGGTTGAGTCACTTTCCTTGAATTCATAAACACATTCCTTTTATTTATTTCATAGACAAATGTTAACAGAAAAATCAAAATCGATCAAAATTTTAATGAAAGACTAAAAAATCTTAAGAATAAAAAAAGATTGTAAACCTAAATAAAAATTTCTTCATCCATTTCTTATTCTGGATTAATTTTGATACAAAACATAAATACTGATCATAAAATTTGTGGTGACAGATATATGATTTACACATCCTTTAGTTGGGGCCAGATGAAGATGGAAAATGCTTTAAACTCAGATACCATGAATAGAATTTGTACTAAATGTTATCTTCATCACTAAAATCATTTGGCACAGAAAGAAAATCTAGATTGTATAACAGAACTAGCATGGCCATTGAAGAGAGAAAAGTTGGCACAGGTCCAAAGATCCAAAGCAAGAAGGAAAGTGCAGAATAGAAAAGCCTGTTTCCCACTGTGTTCAACAAGATGGCCTTCTCGAAAAGCTGAGTTAAATAGTGTGAATTGACCAAGGGCTTGTGATCATGTGGAGAGCAAATGAGAATATTGATTTGATTGAGAAAGGCAATGGAGAAAGTGTGGCATATGAATGAGAATAAGAATAGAAGAAGGAGAATGAGATATTTGAGAGCCACCATAAATTCCCCATGTGCTCCAACAATTGTGTCATTGATTGCATTTTTAACACTGTAAGTGCTGCTTATCACTGCTCCTAGCCCAGCACATACGAGAATGGCTGATGTTGCCATAAGGGTTGATGCCATCACTAAGTTTCGAAGAGATTGAATTGCTACGATACTCTTTTTGTCTATATCCTGCAATATTACAATTACAATTCAAATTTATTGTCCTAAGTGTAAATATATATAGTTTTTGGTTATTAAAAGGTTTGAAAATCCCACAATGATTAGGGGAATAGAGGATAGTACGTTTTGGGATCAGGATAATTGAATTGTGTTTGAGTTATAATTAAAGAGGAAAACAATAAAAGGTTTAGAGGGGAATGAAAAAATAATTATATAAAAACTAATTAAAAGCAAATAAATTATTCAAATTGCAAATCATTTATCAATATATAACAATTTGCCATTATTAATAAAACCTTCATTATATGAATACATTATTCGAGGTTATGACAATCTCATTTATTAACTTCCCCTTAAAATAAAAAAAAAGTCGGTGGTGATTGTATTTCATATTTGAGACTCATATTATATTTTTGTTCTGATTTGTATTCGTCTTTATGTTTTAGTTTATATTCTTTCTATTAGCTTAATGTTTTTACGGTCTAATGATTTTGACTTTTAAAGATTTGATATTCAACATGATAAATAAAGATAGTCTTTAGTCTTATGATTCTTGATTTTGAATCAATTTAACCCTTAACATTTGTTTTCACAATTTATTTTATTCATTTTCATATCGCCTATTTCATAAAATATATTTTATTATGTAAACAGAGGTTTTGTATAATTATGCTAGGGGCAATATAATTTCAATATTTTGAGAGGGATAAAAATATTTTATCGAAGCACTGAATAAGTTATTTTTTATTTTTGGTGGATTTTGTGATGGACACAAAATTAGCATAAAAGGGGACCATTAAAAATACCGTATAGTTCTTATGACAAAATAGTTAAGGAGGAAATTTTCCTATCACAAAATTTATCACTAAAGCAAATTTTATAGAAAAAGTTATATCCCATAATCTATCACAAAATAGCTTCACTATATATTAACTGTGAAATTGTTTTAATATGTCATTTTGAAATAAAATAAGAATGATAGATATTACTTTATTATACATATATAAAATATAAATTTCGTTTGTTAAAAACATACAAAATTTATTTATTTAAAAATTATAATATATAAGTGTTATTTATTAAAAATACAAGGGGAATAATTCTTTATTTTAAAATTAAGAGAAATGAGCGTTATTAAAGATGACTTACAAACAAATTTTCTTCAAAATTAAATCATATCAGAGAGCAAGCTCTATTTTCCCATTTTAATTAAAAATCCTCTTTTAATTTTTTAGACCATGTCTTTTTATCCACAATAAGGAATATATAAAATGTAGGGAGTATTACGGTGTTTTAATCCTTTTACAATTCTACAAATATACACAAAAAGAAACTTTATAAATAAATACATGCAAAAGATGTATAATGCCTTATCATGTAGCCAAAACAACCTATTAAAGAAATATACAACACACATTCCTTACCTTATACATTCTTTACGCTATTGTAATTTGGTTCTCAAGACTTATGATAAATAAACTCGTTTTTATTGTTTGACTGATTTTTACAATAAATTTTTGTGTGATACATGTACAAACATGAGTCAATTTTTTTATTTTTATTTTTTTTAATTTAAGTATGAAAAGAAGGATGAATATGTATATAATTATTCCATCTCCATCTCCATTCTCCTCTTAATAATCTAAAAAAATTATATTAATTTCTTTTATTTTTAATTTTATAACTTATTTATAAATCATATATTTAATAATTTCTATTTTTTATCTAATTATTATGTGATACTCTTTTATATATATATATATATACTACAAGAGAAAAGATATTTAGAGACTGATTTTTAGCTACCAAATGAAATGGTTGCTAATTGTAACCAAAATACTGACCAAATTAAATTTTGATTGCTAAATAACTACAAAATAGAAGTAATGGTTGAATTTAGTGACCAATTATGTCAAAATAATTGGTATCTAATATTAGCTACCAAGGTTTTAGTGACTATTACCATTAGATTCTAAATTGCTATCTAAAGGTTTTAGTGACTAATACCATTAGATTATAAATTGGTCTCTAACTCAAATTAGATACCAATTATTTTGACCTAATTGGTTACTAAATTCAATCATTACTTCTATTTTGTAGTTATTTAGCAACCAAAATTTAATTTGATTACTATTTTGTAGTTATTTAGCAACCAAAATTTAATTTGATTACTATTTTGGTTACAATTAGCAACAATTTCATTTGATAGCTAAAAATTAGTTTCTATAGTGATAATTTTTGTCTTGATATTTAATATTTAAGAAAAAAATTTAATTTTTAATTAATATTGTCTTGATATTTAATATGTGAGAAAAAATGTTTAATATTTAAAATCGTAAAGAGGTGAGTACATTCTAATTGAGAATAAGAAAAAAAAATTGTACGTAATAGACCATAAAAATAAAATGAAGTTTTACTTTAAAAATAAAAACAAATGGTCAAACTCACATTCCCTACTCAATCTTAAACTCTGGTTAACATTATTTGCGGAAAAGAAATTCTACATCTCATAAAAAAAAAAAAAAAAGATGTTAAACATCAGAAAATAATAAATGACTTTAATGTAAATATAAAATCCAATAAATTCATGCCATTGTGTAGAAAAGAACAATTGTAGAAGTTCAGGAGAATATATGAAATACGAAAAATACCTTCATCATGACAAGAACCCATGATCGACGAGCATGAGCTTCTCTTCCAAAGGTTGTGGTGAAGGGCTGTGTCTGAGTCTTATGCCACAACCAAACATGATATGCTACGATCATTACTAACCCTAATGGCACCACGATCACATCCAAATAGTATTTTCTCCACTCCATCCCAAATTAAACTCTCTTCTTCATCTACTCTTTCGTGCTTCGCTTTCTTTCCACCCCAGTTAGGAGCATAATATAGATAAGTATATGTATACGTGTATATGTATAGCAAGAGAGAGAGAGAGAAATATTTAAATCAAGGCATGAACATATGCACGTGCTAAAAGAAGTTTAGGCAGAAACAAAAAAAATTCTACTTACATTTCATTTGGTTGAGGGTGAGACGGGATGAAGAACTGATTTCAGAAGAAATAGAATAAGAGGGGTGACTTGGAGAAACTAATGGGGGAAGAAAAGAGAGAAAAAAACAAAAATAAGAAAAATAAATGTTTTCTCCACCACAAGATTACATAAAAAAAGTCACATGATTATATTATAAATATGATTTATTATATGTACAAAATAAAATAATAAGTGTTTGTAAGAGATCAAAATTCCGTAATTTTTTAAGAATTAAATTTATAAATAATTTAAAATTAAGGGAGTAAAATTATAAAAGATTTAAGATTGTTGATTTTCTCAAATATATGACTAAAATTATAGTCATACCAAAATAATTTTATATTTTTATTGAAACATTTTAATATAAATATATGATTCATTTTAAAAGAAAATAATGCCAATAGAAAACCTTTTCGATGCACAAGCTCGTTTATTAAAGGAATTTTAAATTAAACAATTTTAAAAAATTAACCAATTAATCCTCATTTTTGTCCTAGTCTCTTTGTTTCAAAATGTTAATTCCTTATTATTACTTTTTGCTATTACTCTCCTTTCCTTCGCTACTTGTGCATTTTTAAGATAATACAAACATTGAAACATATAAATATAAACCTCTTATATCATGTATGCAAACTTAAATGCCTCAAACAACTTACACATACAATTTAAATTTCAACTCTTTGACTAAAGTAATTCACTGATAATTATTAATACTGGACATTAAAGAAACTTAAAAACGAAGACTTTTTTTTTTATCTTCAGTACTATACGAGTTAGTTAGGCTATTTTAAGAAATTATTTTCTATTTTATTTATATTTAAAAATTAAATTTTATTTTATTTTTCATTTTATGTTAAAATTTACATATAATTAATAAAAATAGTTTTCAACAAGTTATGTACAATTTTTAAAATCAAATGAACATTATGTATTTTTATAATTAAAGATAAATATGTTTTTGTACACTAAAATATTTAAAAAAACTAGTTTTAATCCCTATCAAAATTCAATACGTTTCTAGACCATATATTTATTAGAAATGTCATAGTTTTACTCCACATGAAGTAAACCACTTGAGATACATCATTAATTTTCTATTGAAACATGTAAGTGTCCATGAACCATTATTTTAGTATTTACGAAAGTACGAGCGTGGACATCTCCCCAATACACAACCAACCAATTTTCAAAGGTTGACGATGGAATAAACAAATTTATAATCTTGAAGTAATTTCTTTACTTGATTCACAAATCAATCTCAACACGATTTTATGGAATTTTTCAAGTTAAAGCAACATATTTTTTTGTTTTATTTAGATTACATATATTAAAAATTGATTTTTGCAAAAAAATAATGCTTGGAAACTTTAATTAAAATGATTTTGAAGAAGATATCAAATTATTTCTACGTTAATATTTTAAAATATAATAATTATAGTAAATAACTAATATTAAACTTGAGTTATGAATGTTAAAGATAGATAGTAACTCTATTAAAATTATTAACTGACAACAGCTTGATCCTCCTCTTAATTTTTAATTATATATGTATATTTGATTAGATTATTTTTTAAATTTCTAAAATAGATATGTATAATGAAATTAGTACATTTAAAATTTCTTAGTGTTTTTTTATACCTCACGCTTCAATAAATATGTGAATTATCTAATGGTATTAATATATAATAACGAATTATAAACTATTTAGTTGTACTTGACATAGTTACATATCTATTCTAAATTAATGATATTATGATATAATACAGAGTCATAAACTACTACTCGCACATAGGTGACATTGTAATATATTTATTAAATATTTTTTTTTGTCAGTAACAAAAAATTTTAATTAGAAAAAAAAATAAGATCGTTTCAATCTTTATATAAAAACATATACAAAACATTTCTAATTACAATTTGGGGCGTTTAATCAATTTATTAATATAATATAATGTTTTTAGTCCTTGTTAAACTTCGTTTCCATATTAATTCCTTATAATCAATATGAAAAGGATCACATTAACTTTTTTTAACTAAAATGGAAACTGAATTGAGAAAAAAAAAAAACGAAGGACCACATTTGAATATAAATCCAAAAATATCGGGATAAAAAATTCCAATAAATCTACATATAATATATAAATTGGAAAAGGAGAGACATATATCATATTCTGGAAGACCCTTGAAATAAGGATCTGTCCTACTATATATATATATATATAAACTCTTTTAAGTTATATGAGAATTCTATGATAAAAGGTGTCTCTTGGTGCTTAGGACGAGTGGAAGAATAACATGTAGGTATAAAACTTTAAATGGAAAAAGAGTTAGGTTGAACTTAAATCAAATTATGTAGAAAATATCACAGTTAACCTTCTAGTTCAGCTAATAATTGTATTCTTTAGAAAACTAACTCTATTGAAAATTTTATAATTAGATCTGCAAAGCTAGTGAGGAAAACCAATTTGGAGGAGGAGGACACAAAATTCTTTTCAGATTTCTAGAAAATTAAAGTCTTTTTTAGCAATGCTTTCTTTTATGAGAAGTTGTGTTGAACAGAGTAACAACGAAAGTTATGTTAGAAAACAGAGGCATCCAAATAGGTAATGTGTTAGGTGCGAAAAAAAAAATAGTTAATAATTCGTTATTCACTTGTTACAAATAGAGCATGAGACTTGTGTAGTAGATGAAAAGGTATTTCTACAATCTTACACAACAATGCAAAAACAACATCTTCATATAATAACGCTATTGTTGACCATTGAACTTGTTGGATGAAAAAAATGTTATTTATACCTTTTATTTTACTATACACAGCCCATCCAAACTGAGCAACTGAAATGAGATATTACAAAATACTCTTCGTAATACAATTTTCAAGTCAAACTTGAAAATCTAGTTGCAATCTCAAGCTATGTGTCATTTCCCTATGCAATTCCTACGTTTATCTTTTCTTTGGCGGCAACAAAGTCCATCTTATGAAACACAAATAACACGACAAGTGAAAAGGAGAAGGCCATGACAGGTCCAAAGATCCATAGCAGAAGGAAAAGTCCTGTGTGTGAAAGTCTGTTTCCCACAATATTCAAAACGGTGGCTTTTCTCAACAGATGAGTCAAATACTCTGGGGTAACCAAGGCGATGCCATGTTGTGGTAAGCAAATGAGGAAGCTCAACTGGCTCAGAAACCTAACTGATAGAGAGTGAAAGAGAAATGAGAATAAGAATGTTGTAAAGATGGTTGCATATTTTAGTGCCACAACAGATTCCCCTTGTGCTCCATAAACTGAGTCAATCAGAGGCTTCTTCACTCTGTAAGTGCTGCTTATCACTGCTCCGAGGCCACAACAGAGAAGAATGCTTGTGTTGGCCATAAAGACTGATCCCATGATCATGTTCCGAACACTTTGGACTGCTACAATGTTCTTCTTTTCAATATCCTTCCATAAAATCCATACACACACAATATACCACTGTCAAAATAGGATAAAATAAATTGTGTGGTCCATTATATAAAAAATTCTTAAGAAAAAAATTTATATGCATATATATATATGAAACTCTAACACGAAACATCAGTGTATGAAATTTTAGGAGGCATACCTTGATAATGGTAGGAATCCACAAACGGCGGCCGTCGGCATCTATTCCGAAGATGGTTAAGGAAGGTTGTGTCCTTACCTTGTGCCATAACCAAACATGGTAGGTAAGGTTTATGAGTAACCCTAAGGGTACAAGCGTCACGTCCAGATAAAATGTCCTCCATTCCATATGCATATGCATCTATCTACCTCTTTCAAATGACTCTTTATATTTTAATTTTGGTGAACAATGCCTCTCTATATATATGTGCATGACTTTGTGCACTTCTTCATTATATACTAGTTGTACTGGGGAATTTCAACAACTATATGCATATATTCCATTATACTTTAGTTAGCTTAAACCAATTATATTCCATTCATATATCACCAATTTTTTTTTCACACCTTATGATTTTCTATAACTAATATTCTTCCGAATATATATATATATATATATATATATATATATATATATATATATATATATATATATATATATAATATATATATTTTTTTTTTTTTTTTATTT
>Ga0099824_1011300_pt1 | contig 10154 bp, 8 predicted proteins | sample SiratrowhiteBW_FD_76837 | JGI IMG/M metagenome (GOLD analysis project Ga0099824, IMG submission 76837) | Root nodule microbial communities of legume samples collected from California, USA - Siratro white BW | ecosystem: Host-associated > Plants > Roots > Nodule | place: USA: California... | reverse complement strand
TTTGGTTTTGGTTCTTTGATTTATTTGAGTCCCTGAAAAATATTCATTTTTTTTGTGTCACTGTTAAATATTTTACTTGTAGCCTGTTTTAGTCACTTTGACTTGTTTAGAAGATGAAACTTATTTTTTCTGTCTTTCATACTGTTCGGAAGGTTATGGCAGGGCATACAGAGAACGACTTTTGAGACAGTGGGGAATAGTTGATGTTAATGACTGTTGTAGTTGTGCTACATATTTGGTAATTGTTACCTACTTTTTTGGTTGATGATTTGTTAAGCAAAGGGGTATATGATATATTCTACCATCTAGGTGGACAGTGGAAAGGTGGATAAGGAGAGATTGTGCATAATGGGTGCCTCTGCTGGTGGGTATACCACCTTGGCAGTTCTTGCTTTCAGAAATACTTTTCAGGCTGGTGCTTCTTTGGCTGGAGTAAGTGCATCTTCTGATACTTCTTTTTTCCATTGAGTAATTCATTGTTCTAATGATTATTACAAAAGTTAGTAATTTGAAACAACAACTTGGATTAGTTTCAAATAGATTTAAGGTATGAGTTTTAATTGCTTATAGATATATATACTTTTCTTAACCTTTTGACCAACATTATCAAGAATAATACAGTATTTGTTTTATAACTTCAGCTAAGAATATACATATTGTTATGCCTCTAAATGAATTGAGTCGAGTCAAACTGTTGAACTTTGAGTTTGATTTAAGAAAATTAGATACTAAGCTTGATTCATTTATTTAAGCAAGTCAAATTAAAAGTATGAGCTTGAGTTGTTAAAAAAAAACATGTATAAAATGTGCTTAGTCATACAAACAAAATAACGAGTCTTTAACGGTGAACTTTTAAAATTAACTCGTTTAAATTATCAACTCAATCTCAAGATTGAGTTTGCTTATTTGTATAAACAAATAAACTTGAACAAGTTAATATTGGATATTTCAATTCTATTCATTTAAATCCCTAACTATTTTTCGTTCCAATGGAATTTATTTGCCAATGGGGGTTTGAACAGGTAGGTGACTTGAACATGTTGAGAGCAGAAACACATAAGTTTGAATCCCATTATATTGAAAATCTAGTTGGTAAGTCAACGATGACCATTTAAGGAACCTCTAATTTTGTTGGTTTATTGTTTCATTTGGTGCTCAGTCTATCTCAACTGGTTGCAGGAGGTGACAAGGAGATGTATGAAAGATCCCCTATCAATCATGTAGATGATTTTTCTTGTCCCATTATAATATTTCAAGGATTGGAGGACAAGGTTAGTAACAATGTTATTATTATTTCCCTTGCCATATCTAACATTTGAAGGACCATGAAAGTAAATTGGAAATTGTCACCTTTTCCACTAAATCTGCATATAATCTTCAAAAATCAAGTTGATCAATCCATGAACTGCAGGTTGTGCCACCTGATCAAGCTAAAAAAATATACCAGGCAGTGAAGGAAAAAGGTGTGCCAGTTGCTCTTGTTGAGTATGAAGGAGAACAACACGGTTTCCACAAGGTGTGTTCTGATTTAGTTATTTATCTTTTGGAATGAAACATTGACTTTATGGAGTAATGTGCTGGTGCAGGCTGAGAACATTAAGAACACGATTGAACAAGAAATGGTCTTCTTTGCACGATTGATTGGGCACTTTGATGTTGCTGATGATATTACTCCTATCAGAATTGACAACTTCGATTGCTAATGGCTTTTCAAGAGGTACTGATGTTGAATTTCTATGTAACTATGTAAAAGAAAGTCCTAAGCTTTCTTTCTTCTCAAATCCAAATTGTGCTCTGCTATATAGCCATAGCAACCCTCTATAGAGAGTCTATAATGCTCATTGGAAAGAAGAGTGTGTTGAGTTTCTACTATACTTTATCTTGGAGTTCAATTTAGTAGTGTATCTACTTTTCTAATTATGAATTTATGTTTTGAAAGTGTGTGTAAGATACTTATTACTGTATATGTTTGTTGTCTACAATACCTGTCTTTAATGGATTAAGTGGGTAATGATAAACCGTACCATTATAATATTAAACTTTATTATGTTTAGGCAATGGTAGTCTATTTTTTTTATCTAATCTAAAATAGAAAAGTTAAAAGACTAAATTTTTTTTAACTACAAAGTATTAGATAGTTTATTTTTATTGAAAAATGTGATTCATTAGCCTTTATGGGGGTAGACTAAAAGAACTTAATTACATAGAAGTAAACATATATTCAAATATTTGTAAAAAAAAAACATATTCAAGTGTTTTATTTCCTAAAAGTATAACTAATTGTAGGATGTGCAATACCCTAATAGAATAATTAGCATTGATGATTGCATAATTAATGTACATAGTAAGTACATAGATGATAAGAAAAGTAACCAATGTCATAGAGTACATATATTCATGAGTGTTGTTTATAAATGTTTACTATATTACTAATTAGATGTTGGAAAGGGAATAAACTTGGGTGATTCAATACTAATTGGTAATAAGCTAGTTTTACTTTTCAGTAGTACCCTAAGTTAGAAGATTAGATGATTTGGATGTAAATGTGACATGGTCACAAGTTCCAACACAAGGGTTTTTGTGTTATTTTGTGACAATATTTTGCTTGTTATACCTTGAATTAGGTTCATGTTTGATGTAAATTGAGTATGATTTGGTTCAGTTGTTGTGAATATTGGTGTTAAATTGAATATTGTATTTATTAAAGTATAGTTACTCTAATCTTTGGTTAATGATTTTAAATTATTTTGTATTTTGAACTTTGTGAATTGGTTTTAAGTTTACTTGAGTGGTTGTAGAACTCTAAATAGGATCAAGTGACTCAAGTTAAGGTTATAGTCTTCCAAACTAGTAAGAAATGATTTGAAAAACCCAATTTGAGGCACTTGGACCAATTTCAGAATTTTGCGGATTATGCACAATTATGCAGACTCTCTGGGCGAGACTTGTGCATGCTGGGCAAACTTCAATTTTCTTAGAAAATCGGAGAGCATTGGTTGTTGGGCAAGCCACTCTCGCTAGCAAATTTGGTCCTAGGGGTTTGGTCACTTGGCAAGCCTAGATCACTCTAGGCAAAATTATTTTATCTAAAAACCAAAGAGTTTTGACAGTGGGGCCACAGAGAGTTTCGCTGAGCGAGACAAGGATCCCTTGAATGGCTCACTAAGCGAGAATGCATGTTCTGTACTTTTAAAATTTCATTTGTAAGTGACTTTTAAAGCTTTTGAGAGATCTTCTTTGTAATCAGATGTTGTCATGATACATGTACTGATTTAATCTTTTATGAATTGATGATTTTATATATGTGGACGTTGTGGTGAGAAATTGTATAGACTGAGATAAAAATACTTATGTATTTCGATTGATACATAGTATGTGATATAATATAGACATAATTATTCTCAAGAAAGGAATATTTGTTGAGATGTTACGAGGATGTATTGATTTTGGGACTTTGTAAAAGAAATGATCTTGACTCTCCTGCTATACTGGAACTGGAATCACATAGATGAATGTGTCTAGGCACTGAGAGTTGGAGGAGGTTTCTACAACCTATCCTACGATGTTAAGAAGAATTGTATTAGGTGGGTCATAAGGAATTTATCCTATCATATAAGGATGAATTTTCTTGATGTTGAATGGGGACAACTTAGTGGTATGATGATGCAAATCTTCAACTTTTATTTCAATCTTCTAAAAGTAGAGTTAAATCTCTATTGTATGTTAGTGGATTTTTGGCATGAGTAGTGAATGTTGTATAAGAATTGAAAATAGACACTTGATTGTTGATTAATTGTTGATTAATATTATTGAATGTTAGATTAATTGTTGATTAATATTATTGAATGTTTTTAGCAGCCATAGAATTATACTATAATTTTAAAAGTATTAGCTTACCTTACTTTCTTGTTTGTGTTTATTTTTTTATAATATATGATGATAGTTTATTAAACAGAAGTAAATGCTACAAGTTGATAAATCTTAGGAGTAAGGAGCTCAAGAATTAGTATAGAAATTTGGAAAACCTTTTTGTCTTGGATGTATATATTTGGAAATACCCATGGTTTGTATACGATTCGTATAAGATATTGTTTTAATATCTATTCATTTTATTTATTATAAGTACGACTCTTTCATTTTATTTGTTACTAATTATATTTCTCTATTGATGGGTAATAAAATGGTTAAAAGGCCTTAGTACCAGTATTGGGATTTACCATTTAATAGACTTGATTGTCATATCTTTCTCTCAATCAATGACCCAAGGAGATCATGCTTGAACTTTAACATACAAGCAATTTGTCCATTTTGAATATCTAATAATTCAAGCTTGATCATGGTGCTTGGTTGATTTATGTCCAAATACAACCCTATAGTCTCGAGCGAAATAGGCAAACAAGTTTATCTAGAAAAAAATTCAAATTATTTCGTATGCGATGTGGCAATTTCACTCATATTTTGACAAACTTTAATCATGACACTTTTAAAGACATTTTTAAATCATACTGCTTTCACAACAGTTTTTGATGAACACGGACATATTCACAATGGTGAAAGATTGCTTGGTATTTATCAAACATGGACGTAATTACAATGCTGAAAAATTGTTTAGTGTTGTTATTAAGGCCCGAGTTGGAATCTTTCGAAATGATTTAGCATTAATTTTAGAAAGCCAAGCTTTTAACCAAGCTGGATTTTTTTTTATAATAGTTGTTTGAGCTTTATTAATGAGACAGAGATTCACTTACAAAAGAGTATAGAGATAATTATAATAAGTACATAGAAAATAAGTAAAAAATTCAAAATTCAAAGTGTTTTTCTAAAACATGAGGGTATATTTATAGCGTTGGACATGATAGATAATTATTATGCTATGAATTATTAAGCCTAATAATAAAAAGTAATTATGAATTAATTTGTATTATTTAGATTTATAGATGATTACTAGTATATCATAAACGGCTAATATTATATTAGATGTTTTACTATTATTTTCGTTGGATAATATTTTTTCCATATGTTTTTAGTATTAGGTAGTATACTTTATGTAAAAGATGGACTTAATCACGATGCTAAAAAATGTTTAATATTTCCAAAACATGGACTTAATCACAATGCTTAAAAATTGCTTGGTATATGCAGAACATGAACTTAATCATGATGCTAAAAGGGATTTGGTCGAACATATTGCTTTTGATATTTTGCCGAACAAATTGATTTCGAGATTTTATCAAACATATCGCTGTAATCTTTTTCTTCATAAATTATTATGATAGTGCAATTGTGGGTTTCTTCGTATTACAAATTATGCAGCATCCATGGTCCCAATATTCTCATGTCTCTTTCAGTTCTAATAATTGAAAAAAGATAATATTCAAAATTGAAGATCGAAAATCACATATTATCAATCACAGCTTTTTCTTTTAAATTTCTGTTTACCCTGTTGTTTATTTATTATTAATTAATTTCGTCATTCTATTAATAAAACAAAATTTTTAATCAAGATTTTCAATTTTAAAAATACAATAACATGATTCTCTTAAAATTTTAGACAATTAATTAATTATATATTATATTATATATAAATTAAACTTGTTAATAATACTTGACTGCTAATTACAATTTTAAAAAAGACGAAGAACATTTTATTAGTAAAAATACATGGAATAAAATAAATACATAAAAAGAAAAAAAAAGGCTTTTTTTATTTTCTCACCGCCAATTTCTTCTTAACCATTTTTTATTAATATAAGCACTTTCAAAGTCAAACTCACTTCATCTTAGTTCTTTCACTGAAACAACACAAGGGAAATGGCCTTCTCCACACCCCCCCTCACCACTGCTCCCTACGGCTCATGGAAGTCCCCCATCACCGCCGACGTTGTCTCCGGCGCCACCAAGGACCTCGGCGGCACCGCCGTGGATGGCCGTGGCCGCCTCATCTGGCTGGAATTCCGTCCACTGGAATCAGGGTAAAGTAAGGTCTTTCAATATTTTTTTTTTCTATATGAAAGTGAAAAAGAGAGTGAAAAGCACTTTTGGAGAAGCTAGAAGTACAAAAAGTCAAACGGTCCCATGAAGCATAACTTTAAATCCATCTTTCAACATTTGTTTACCTTTTTTTACATCATACTTTTGTTTGCTTTTGAGAAAAACGTTTTAAAGAGTATATTAAAATATTATATATATATATATATATATATATGTAATATTTTAATATATGCATGCTTTATCATATGTTGAAATTTATTACAAAAACGAAAAAATGATACTAATAAAAAATGCAAAACTTATCGAAATTTGTAATGTTGAGTAAAATCCAGTGAATAATAGAAGACGAGTTTAGAAGAGTGGGTTAGATAAATATTATCGGTGCCATCGCATAAATATATACTTTAAACTTATTGTTATATGATAGATATTTTAACATTAATTTATTTTAAAACTAAAAGTTCATATGAAAAATAAAACTAGAAATGTCCTAAACTATTTTTAAAAAGCTAAAAACTGATTGTAATTTTCAAAAGTTTTGAAACTTATATATAAAATATAAGTTTATGCCGTAAATCTTAAATATTCACTCTTTCTTATGGAGTTTGCATGTTGACTCTTTTTTGATTCAGGCGCGGAGTTCTTGTTCTTGAGGCAGAAAACACAGGAGGTGAGGCTGTGGATATTACTCCTAAGGAGTTTGGAGTGAGAACTTTGGCTCAGGAGTATGGAGGTGCTGCTTTCACTGTTTCAGGAGATGTTGTCTTCTTTGCAAATTACAAAGATCAGAGGTTGTACAAGCAGTCCCTCAGTTCTCTGGGTCAGTATTGCAACCATAAATTTTCATGTTGTTATATTATTGCCATGAAATGACATGTTTGTTGGTGGCCCTTTGATTTGATGTGTAGTTCCACCTATGTTAGTTGCATCTTGTTTTGTTTTCTCCATAAAGAAAGACAAATGTTTTAAAAGTGGAAAATTTTATATTGAGATGTGTAAAAATGTGTTTCCTGTAATTTTTTTATCATAGACTCTAGTATGAATTTCAATGCCACTTTCTTATTTTACTTCTTTAATCTGTAACTCAGTTAACAAGATACATAGAAAAGTTCTACAAACATAATTTCTAATGTACTCTTTTCAGAACAATTTTTCTGGTGGAAGACACTCAAGGGTGGTAGTATGATTCATCATTTATAGGAATCCCCATGCGTTTCACTCACTAATAGAAGTAAAATTTGACTTCTATGAAGTGAAGGTAAAGTGAATAATCTGAATTAATTGATAAAAAAACGAAAGGTTAATATTCCCTCATTATCTGGTATGAATATACACATAATATCAACAATTGATTTTCTTGTCAATATCTAGATTACTTCATTCTTCTCTAAAGTGAGTTGCTCAATTTAGAAGAAGAAAATGTGTGTTCAAAATAGTATGGTAGTAGCATTTATCTTCCTGATAACTAAGTTAAGTTACATATGATTTGATTAACCCAGGAATATTGGTTTTGTATTATGTTAATCTGAAAAGGCGTATGTGAAGCATTTTTGCATTTCATTGCTTGAATTTTGTGGTTCATTGCCTTGTAGATGAGCCTCCTGTACCACTCACTCCGGATTATGGTGGACCTGTAGTCAGCTACGCTGATGGAATATTAGACACACGATTTAACCGTTTTCTTAGTGTTAGGGAAGGTAAGAAATCCACTATAAGTTTATCTTCAAGGCTCATGTTAGCATGTTCCCACAGTATTGTTAAATCATTCATTTATATGATAAAAAAATGCTTAATCATGTTGCTAGATCGCCGTGAAAGCAGTCTAAATCCGCCTACAACTATTGTATCCATAGCACTTGGCACCAAAGATGTTCAGGGTAAAAGTTTCCATCTTACTGGTGTGTTTAACTTGTGGAGAGGTTGAATGAATATCTCTGATGAGTATTTCATTGTTGCTAGTCCAAGGTTTTCAAAAGTTTGTTATTTTTAATAGCTTGAGGGTTGTTTTCATTGTGCATCAATTATTTGCTATGATGTCTGACTCGGTTGTGTGACATTCAGAACCAGTTGTGCTAGTCGGTGGGAGTGACTTCTATGCTTTCCCACGTCTAGATTCTAAAAGTGAAAGAATAGCATGGATTCAGTGGAATCACCCCAACATGCCATGGGATAAAACAGAACTTTGGGTTGGCTATATTTCTGAAAATGGGTGAGCGGAACTCTTATTATGGTACTAGTAAGTTATAACAATTAAGATACTTTGCTTAACATGTAGCCATGTAGATCTCCCAATGTGTATTTTGGTTTTTCAAATTTCTTACAAGTCTATCTATGATATACTGTGCTGAAATATGAATATCCACTGCTGGTGCTTTTGGCGATATATTTAGTTCTTTTCTGAATAATCCAACTCAGGTCAAATATTTTGTTGATTATGTAACACCATTTGGTGTTCCCCATTTCATATTAAGAAAAGGAAGCAAGGATTACTCGGTTTCTATGCACATTTCAAATCTCAATTATTAACACGACTTATCCATCCTCTTATCTCCATGCACTATTTACATACAAGATCATGCATAGATTTTATTCCCTCTAAAAGTTTTTCCTCTTAACTATCCATTTTATTTCCAGCTTTGTATCCTGGATCTCATTTTCAAGTTTCACATGATAATTGGATTACACGTTTCAACTTAAACCTTAATCATCTCATGGTTTCCTGCAGTGAGATCTACAAACGTGTTTGTGTTGCCGGGAATGATCCTTCACTTGTAGAGTCTCCAACTGAACCCAAGTGGTCCTCTGAGGGTACATAAACTAGCCTTGTCGTAACTCCCTATCCCAGACAGTACTTAGTAGTTTTATTCAACCAAAAGTTGACATATTAACAGTAGTATCAATCATTTAGCTTTGTTTATTAAATGTTTCCTTTAGATTGTCAAGTCATGATAAATTTTGTTGAGTAAATGTTTTCTTAAGATCATCAAATCATGATAACACCAGACATAGGCTCAGGATCCTTGATCTATGTTAATCTGTGACCTCTTAGTGTTCCATAATTTCAAACTTTTATGTTTTTAATTTCGTAGTTTTTACTCATGTTGGTTTCTCTTCACATTGATGAAAGTGATTTTAAACTTACTGCTAACTCCAATAGGAACATTTATTTTGATCTTTTTGTGCATTATGGTTATGATATTTTATGTGACTATGCAGGGGAGTTGTTTTTCATCACAGATAGGGAAAATGGTTTTTGGAATCTCCACAGATGGGTAATTTTCATTCATGTATTATTTCTCCAAGCCATTAATTATGTGTGTCAGTTTTCAAGAACTTCTGATTTTCTAATTTTTGCATTAATAAATACTCCTTAATACACTGAATAATTTTGAAATCATGATGTTTGGAAGAAGGATTTGTAGTTAACTAGATGTATTTCCTGCTGATAAAATATAAATTTGCTTGTTTGAAAAAATATAAATGTCTATGACTGTTTTTTATTTAGATGTGTATATGAGTGTATTTTGCTTTGGAGTCCAATTTTAATTTTCCAAATTAAGATATTGATATATCTAGAAAGTGAAGTTTAAGCCTTATTTATCTTCACAAAACCAGTTTATAAAATGATATTTGCACTATATTTTTTGAGTTAATCATATTTCTAGTTTCTAGTCGATGTGAGATATTCAACAATAACAACAAACTCATCTTCTTTAAATGAATAATTTCAAAACAACTATTAAAAAAAATGAAGTCTTTTTATGTAAACATAACTTGTGAGCATGATTCTAAGGTTCAGGTTAAATAGGCTACAGAAATGCTTTCTGTTGAGATTATACTCTCTTCATATGATCACTTGTTCCCTTTCTGTTTGGCTTTGATTTCCCTGTGCAAAGGATGGTTGTGACAAATAATTCAGTTGCAAGCATGCTTGACTGCTTTTTCTGGTTGGACATGCTGTAGCCACTAAAAATCGATTAATTACTTGCATTTGCATTTCTCCTTTTCTGACTTCTATAATAATTGACTGCAGATTGAGTCTGAGAATAAGGTCGTGTCAGTTTATTCTTTGGAAGCTGAGTTTACAAGGCCACTGTGGACTTTTGGTGTGAATTCTTATGAATTTGTTCAAAGTTCTAAACAGTTAATTGCTTGCAGTTACA
>Ga0099824_1011298_pt1 | contig 10156 bp, 9 predicted proteins | sample SiratrowhiteBW_FD_76837 | JGI IMG/M metagenome (GOLD analysis project Ga0099824, IMG submission 76837) | Root nodule microbial communities of legume samples collected from California, USA - Siratro white BW | ecosystem: Host-associated > Plants > Roots > Nodule | place: USA: California... | reverse complement strand
GATACAGTAGTACATGGAAGGAAATGTGTCGATTGAATGACATGTAACCGCCATGACTCTTATTATTCCTATATCTTTAAGTATGACGAATGATGGAACCAATTTATTGAAGGTCCTTTAATGAGCATTATGATTCATTAAATCATGAAGTATTATGGCATCACATGAGTCAAGTGGGAGAATGTTAGAAAATAAATAAATTATTCCATAAGGTAACTCATGTGAAATATGACATGTATGTGATTTAATAAAATAAAAAAATGTATTGGTAATTATGAGAAGTTATTTATTTCATAATTATATGATGGTAACCAACTTGATGGGAGTCAGTTATAAATATTATTGATAATAACCAAATTAATGGAAATTGGTTATTATTTTATAATAACTGATGGTAACCAATTTGATAGACATTGATTATATAAAGATATAGGGTTCTGTCTCTGCAGTATGAGAGTTCTACACAATATACCATCAATAAAGTGTGTAGAATAAAAGTGACTGAAAGTGATAGATTGAGATAAGGAGATTAAAGTACAAATGATTGGATCTCTCATGGATCAAGGTAAGTCTCTCTATATTATGTGAGAATCATAGATTCTAAGATCCTGTGAAATATTTATGATTGAATATTCCTAATTATGTTTAAACTTACAATCACAACCAACAGAACGAGCATTTCCAACAATTTTCAACAATTTCACTGATTTTTCTTTACTACCAAGGACAATAAATTATGGCAGGAACTTTAGATATCTCTCCTACGTGTTAAAAATAAAGTTGATATTTTAGATTATTTTTACAATATTCTAGAATTTTTATAATTAATAGGATATTTGAAAGAAGTCTACAATATTCTAAAGATGTCTATAGTTAATAAAATAGTTTGGGAGAAGTTTAGAACTATATCTAAAAGTATCTTCAAATGAATTAGGAATCTAAAATGTTTCCTTAAGTAGTATAAATAGAGCTAGTCCCTTGTCATTTGCAACAACTCAATTTGAGAAACAAAAGTCCTCTAAAATTATTTTTCTCTTCTCTTGAATCACTCTTTTATTGTTTAGAATACTTTTATTTTTCTTTTATTTGTATTCTTTCACATTTTGGTTGTTTGATTTTGGACCAGCACACTTTTTCTATTTATCTATTATTCTTCTATATTTTACACTATGAATATTTGGTACCATAACAATAGGATAATTTTTAGACAGAAAAAACTAGATACAGAGTTGACCCAACTAAAAAGCTTGGGTTTGGATGAAACAACATTCTTAAAATACATTTCTCATACTCTAGTGAGCAGTAATCTTGTTTGAAACCATAAGAATAGGTACAATTTAGGTAAGGTGCTTGAGCTTAATTACTGAATATACAATTTTCATCTGAATTATCCCACATTAGGCATGCTCACTTATCTTGAATCAGGGAAACATTCATGAACATTAAATTATTGCAAACTTTGAAACTATACAGTTTACAATGCTCAACTACCAATCCAAATACTTAATTGGGTATTCAAGTCTAAACACCATAATATTGAATCTCACATGGTATACATTATCAATAATATTGATAATTTTAATAAAAACTAATTAAAACAAGGAAAACTTTGCTTTGACAACCACAGGTATAATTGTACACGTAGATAAGGATAAAACGAGACTTTTCTTTTTGAAGGACATTTAGGGTATTTTGTTATGAAAGGGCATAATTGGGTTTTAAGTATCTAAATTTAAAATTTGAAACGTGATAGGAGTCCAATGAACTCATTTGCATAAGAGAGATTTCGTGTGACAATGGTTGCGGTGGCGAGCGACGGTGGGGGACCATCGACGGTGGTCGAGAATCGACGGTGGTTGCGGTTTGTGTAAAATTTTTGGTGACAACAGTGGATACGACTGCAGCGGTGACAGCAACAACGACGACAATAGCAGATACGACAGCAGCACGACGACAACAGTGGCGAGATTCAAGAGATCTGAGATTCTAACTCAGTGCTTCTCAACCCTTGATGGAATATGCTAGGCAGCGTTCTAGATAAAACCTCAAACATATAAACCCTAAAAATGACTCTCAGTACCACGATAAAATATTTTTTACATGTCATTTATCTTGGCCACATCAGCGTCACGTAAGATTGTAAAGTGGGTGTGTGCCACATGTGGTTGTCAAAGTATAACTACTCTTAAAATAATAGTATAAGTAATCTTAAAAAGATAAATATACTAATAATAAAAATAAAATATGAAAGTAATAATTATAATAAAAACTAATTAAAATAATAGTAAAAGTAATCTTAAAAAATAAATATACTAATAATAAAAATAAAATATGAAAGTAGTAATAAAATTGAAAAAAAACACTCTAAATAAATTATTTTTCAAACAATATTCGTTACATACGGAATAAATATGTATGTAAAATTCTGTCGATAAATTACATATGAAATAAATTCGTATGTAAATTACCTACGAGCATATTATATACAGATTTTCATTTGTATGTAAAATGATTACATACGGATTTTTGACCATTACATACAGATTTTACCCGTATGTAATTTCAATTTTTTTTGTAGTGACATATATATATATATATATATATATATATATTATTTATTGTTGATACATGAACTTTTATTTTTTTTCATGTAAAATTAATTTTTTAATATGCGAATAATGTTTAGAATATAAGAGTTTGAATAATTTTATCTTAGTCTTTTTTTTCAAGTTCTTAAATTCTAATTAGTTTAAGTGTTCTTATATTTTTGTATGATTTCTTAAGAACATAAAATAAAATCTTAACTTTTATATATTCTTTTATAAATAATCTTTAAGTATGATAATTGATCCTAGATTTCTCTTGTCTTTTTAAAATTTTAGTTCCGATTTAATTATTGACAAGTTCAAGAATTTGAAGAAATCAAAGTATATATATATATATATATATATCAATTTGTGTATAACTTTTGATGTATTAGCGACAATGATAATATATAGAAATTTTAAGTATATTATTTTAACTCCTTCAAAATTATGGACCAAGATTCGAGTAGAAGATGTATCAATATCGAAATAGAAAGTCGTTTGAATCAAAATATAGAAGTGAACAATGGCGTATATAAAGAAGAGATGAATTTGTAGTTTAAGAAATAGGTTCTTAAGAAATAGTGGCATTGGGTTGATGCTTCTCATGTCTTTTCAATTCAGAATGATATGATATGTTTTTCTTTAAGGGTGACTTAGTTGTTTCATCTGGTTTGGCTTTTTTAACTTTTTTTTCAAAACAAATCTAAAAATAATGGTGTTGTTTGCAAGCGTTCTTGTGTTCCTTCAAATTGAAAATTTCTAAATCCATAATTTAATTTCATTTTCAATAGTAATTCTAAACTCAAATCTAATATTAATTTCAATGATCATTCCAAATTCAAATCCAAATCTAAAAGTTCAAATCCAAATTTAATTATAAAACTAATTAATCAAATTTGATATCCAAATCTAAAAGTTCAAATCCAAATTTAATTATAAAACTAATTAATCAAATTTGATTCCTGTTGAAACCAGTGAAGAACCTCCTGTGATTTGATGAAGAAATTGGTTGAAGATATTAAATCCTAGGTTTGGGTTGGTTTTAACATATATTAAGTTTCACATGCATTTGTTAGTCATTTGTTTGCATTGTTCTTATTCAAAAATAAATGAAAATATAAGTGCTGCAGAGAAAATTTAACATGTTAAATTTTTAAAACAACATGTATTTGATTGTTTGGTGTGGCAGTTGCAATCGTGTGAAGAGTTTCTCACATTTGAAGAAGAGCAAGGTATGTATTTGATTGTTTGGGGTGGCAGTTGCAATCTTAAGGAGATAAGGGTTTCTCTTTTGGGTTTTCCATTCCCTTCAAATGCTGCATAAGTGTTTTTACATATTGTATTTCGTTTTGATGTATTTCTTGATTGGTTAGTGCTTAATAGGTGTTTTTAAACATTATGAAAACGTGATTGGTGTATTGTATAGTTTGCATTCAAGACAACAGTAGGATACTGCATTTGCACTAGGGCTGTGCATCTTGTGTGGTGGGGAGATGCACAAGGGGTAGAAGACCATTTTGTAGGGTTCAAGATTGAGTCTTGAGTGTGTTTTGTTTGTAAACTTGGTATAGTGAAAATCTTTGCATTGTTTTGCAAAAGACTGGACGTAGCTCTTGTGGAAGAGTTAACTAGGATAAAAAGACTTGTGTGATTTTCTTCTTCCCTTGTTCTCTAGATTTTTCGAACTGCATAAGTGTCATTTTTATTTCTGCTGTCAAGAACAACCTGTTAAAATTCTGGACAGATCCAAAATACTCATTTTGGCAGCATTTTTAATATGTTAAACTCAACTTTAACCTGTTGTAATCCAGAAATTTTACTACAACATTCTTGTCTTGATTTCTTGGGTGATTTTACTTGCGCCTTTGGAGCTGACTTAATTTTCCTTAACTTTTGTGATTCAAACTGGTTTGTACGTTTAATTTCTGTCATATAAAAATCAGTTTATCCATTTCTTTTGTAAAACTGTTTTGGTGATTGGTTAATCTACAATCATACCTTGGTTTTGACTGTTCTGTTTTTGCCTATAATTGCATTAGACTATTCTGCTGGTTTCTCAATTCTTGATTTGTGTTGCAGCCTGTTATTCTGATACAATCTACTATCTGCATAATTGATTTCTCAGTTTTATTCTTTCTTTGTTTATTTTCTTGTATAATTTCATTGAACTGCTAATATCATATTGCTCAGTTGTTTTTGTAATCCACTTTTGACATTGAACCAGTTACATTGTAAGCCATTTGAAAACTGTCATATACTGCATTGATATTACTGCATTGGAATTCTACTACTGTGACATTTTTTAATTTGATATCAGTGTTTTGTAAAAGTCTTTCCATACTATTTTGTCTATAATCTTTGTTTAATTCTTGATTGCTTATTTGCTGCACTATTTCATACTTCGTATATCATTTTTGTGGTGTTTTTTATCAATCTTTTAGCTTGCATATAAGCTATATTAAACTGGTTTTAGCATTAATAAGTTCCTGCATAACTTGTTTTTCAATTCTTGTTAAAACATAGTTTGTACCCATTGTAAACTTTAATAACCATCACATTCTACTTGGGTTACTCATTTTTATCTTACATTGTATTGTGAAATTCATTTTGATCATTTCAAAATTGTTCTGGAATATCTTTGAAAATTTGCTATAGTCATTTTTTATCAAACTGTTTTTTACTGGTTTATATACTGCTGCAATACTGGTAATTCAACATGTTAAATCTCATTTAACCTGTTCAACTATGTTGGTTGAAAATTGACTAAGTGCTAAAAGGATTTTTAACATACTGTTTTTCATTTCAACTTGTTCTTTGTTTGTTTCCAGAACTCTTAAGATTCTTTTAACAAGTTGTTTATGATTTTAATAAGTTGTTTTACTGATCTGAAAATACTTAGTCTCATTTGAACTTGCTGTTTGTGAATTTAATTTATTGTTTCGAGTATTCTCTACATTGTAATCATAATTTGATAAAAAATATTCATTCATATTTTCAAGTTTTGAAAAAGAGTTAATAGTTCAATTCGCTCCCTTTAAATTTTCGTCATCATATTTTTCAACAATTCCAAATATGATTAAAATTCTATCTGCAAATTCAATTAACAACGTATTGAAATTATTCCAAGCGAAACTAATTCTAAATTCATTTATGAAACCAACTATTGAATTAATTCCAAGAGATGCTAATTTCAATTCCAAAACAAAAAAAACACTAATCACAAAGAAATCCTAAATTGAAGACTCTGATTTTACCGTAGAGAGAAGCACACAAGATGACAACGAGAAAGAAAATAAGATATGATTTTATTTTACCAGTCTCTTGAAACTTTACGACTTATATTGGGATTGTTTATAGTTCTAGACAGTGTTTCACTTATTTATGATTTTATTTTACCAGTCTCTTGAAACTTTACGACTTATATTGGGATTGTTTATAGTTCTGGACAGTGTTTCACTTATTTATGCATTGTTTATTGTTTGGGCATTACTTATCTGTTTAGGCACCACTTGGCTACTTATCAATAAAAGAACATCAAAACAATCTAATTTTGTCGTTAATTTTTTATTAGTAATTTGCATTTTTTTTTAGTGTATCTTGGCTTGAATAGACTCTCATTTTAATGGATAAATTATAGATAAATATGCCCAAAAATACCCTTGAATATATCAAAGAATTGGATAAATTGAGACTTTACATTTACTAATAATGGTGTGAGGGGGAGGATAATATACCCGTAACAGAAATGCAACTTTAACAAATCGCAGTGTCTTGAAACAGTGTATGGCACTTTATTGTTAAACCTTTTTTCCAATAAGATATAAAGTGTAGTTTCTACCTGAGTAGAGAATAGAAGTAAATGTAACACATGAAACATGTACAGTGCCGCAAGAAGATAATGGAAGAAATCTTAATAATAATTTAATGTATTACATGGTTAATGATGCATTTAGATATCATTAATATAATAATGATAGGGAAATGAGTGCAGATCAACTCATTATTAATGATGATAATTTTGTTCGTTAATGGATGATGGTGAAGAGAGTTTATATATGAAAGATGTGGTAAATATTCTAAACTTTATTTTTTAATCAAATTGTATCACATCAAATGTCTATGTAAAATAAGAGTGTTAGGAGAAGTTTTTTAATACACTAAAATTTTATAATCATTATATAAGACGAAGAAAACAATTAATAAGTTTGGTCTTAATTATAAAAAAAATAACACTTGTCTTGATAATTACATGTTGTACATAGGAGAAGACGCATATATAGGAATTTTTGTAAAAAAAATGTAGAACATTTATATGAAAGAACAAAATTGTACAATTCATTGTGTTACAAGTACAAAAGAATATTCCTACGAAAGCTTTAAACTATTTTCATTTTAATCCACGTCGTTTATCTCTATTAAATAACTGAGCATTTTTGCGACGGCATGCATCCAAGTAAGGCATCCGCAAGATTCTGAAGCATGGAATTTCAAACATCAACCTGTGGCTTTGAACTTGTTCAGGAATCCTGATCTACGAAAAAAACTCTTTTAGCAATTTTGGACAAATGTCTTTTTCCATACTAATTAGTCCCTCTACAAATATTATAATGCATGTGAAATAAAAACTTACAAGTTAAAAATGTAAAAGAATGAAAAAATAATTGAAAGAAGATGCATAAAATTAAAGAATCTTATTTAAAGAGAATAAATAATTTCTGAAATCTCAAAAATTATGTACCGAACAGTTTGTTGTTGGGGGCTCCGATGGGATTTGTGCTAGCCATTATGAGTGTAGGAGCTTGCTATGAGAAGGTTGTAATCAATGTTTTCAAGAATCATTGCTGAGCCAAGGTGAAAAAATAAGAGAAATTTTGTTGGTGAATGTAAACTAATAAACGAAAATATGAAAATAATAAATATCTGTAAAACTAGCAAAAGCTTCGAATCTAATTAATCAAAAGACTATCTAATATACCTTTGGTACTTCCTTGATCTGATTCTGAGATCTCATCAGTCTTTGAAAAGTATATGTCTGCATCTTCGTCTTCTTCATCTTTGCCTATACTGTAGGTCATTTGGCCAAACTCTAAATATTTAGATATACTAAGAAAGATTACTTTTCCCGTTGGTGAAAGTTTTATATCTTGGTTGAGAAAACTCTATGAATATCCGCTTTATATAGATGTAAAAGAGGAGATGACTAACTTTGTCAGAAGGGATAAACATTAATTAATTTTTTAGTAGTTTTTCCCTTTTGAAATGATTATGTAAATAGATTTAAAATGAGAAAATTAATTATTTAATAATGTCATTTATGGAATATATTAATGTATGTTTTATATTCTTGATGATATTATTAAATATAATGCAGGAAATTAATACATACATTAATATCTTAATTTAACATAAATAACCATAATTTATGCATTTAATTATTTGTGAAATATATTAATTATGCATTAATTTAATGTATCATACCATTAATATTACAAAACTTTACTTTTGTGACATCTAGAAGTACATGTGAACATTTATTCTTTTTTATTTTATTTTACTACATATATAAAGTAATATTCAAAATATTGTATATTTATATTTAAATATAGATATCACTTATATTTAAATATAAATATACATACTAAATGAGAAAATATCTATTATATATTTCTTAAGTGAATTATAATTTAACGTTCATTTTTATTTTTATTTTGATAATTAGATTTTTTTTTTAAAGTTACTTAATGTCTATCGATTGCAGGAAAATATTTATTATTATATTTAGCGTTGTAGATGCTGAGATACATTTTACGAGACAGATTTATTTATTTTTTTTATACGAGAGAGATTAAAATTAGAGTTGGAGAACCCAATGGAAACGCGTGCGTCAATTCAGCCGACGACGTAACTAAATTTTTTATTTTATTTATTATATGCGTCGGTTTGGACGATAGAAAATAAAAGATTTAATTTTAAATGATTGGGCCACTTGGCCATTTATAATTAAAAAAATTAATAATATTAAAAGATTTTTTTTATAAAGTACATAAGTTGAGAAAAAAAATAAAACTTGATAATTCTTTAAGTTGAATTAAAATGAGAAAAATTGAACTTATTTATGTGTAATGTGAAACAAAAAGTATTAGTACTAAAATGGAAAATTGTAAATTTATGAAAATAAATAAAAGAGATGTAAATTTATAAATAAAAAAATAAGTTAAGAAGTAATTATGAAATTGATTGTTACAAAATTAGAAAAAAGAAAATTTAATGACATATTTGCAAAATTTGTGAGTATAAAGTAATTATATTAATTTGTTATTAATTTGATAATGAGCAAAATTAAAAACATTATCTTTGATCATAGGTTTTAAAACTGAATTAAATGAATGTGACGAAATTTTGATATACTTAAATACGAACTTGAAATATGATGTTATTAAAATTAGAAGTAAAGTATAATTTAAAAAAAAATAAACAATGAAAAAGGATTAAATTTGTTAAAAAAATAATAGGTGAAATGGATAATTTGAAATAAATCAAAATAAGTGAGAAATATAAAATAAGATATATGTATTAGTTACATATGATTATATTAATCATATAAATATGTTATATTATTGTAAATACATGTTATAGCGATACATCATTAATCTATATAATTGCATGCATGTCATACTAATCATGATGTTTATAAATGTTTATGTAATTCTTATTTGGAAGTGAATTAAATTGTTAGATATAAATTAACTAGTATGTTTATTTTAGTTGAATTATTAAGTTAAATAAGAGTTTTAATTGTTAAAAAATATGTGGTTAGAAATAATTATATTTGTTTTACACGTATATATTGTTTAAATTTTATTTCTTTATTTGAAAGAATTGTATTTTTTATTATGTTATTTATGGTATGAATACATAAGAATAGAAATTGAAGTTATTTATGATTGAATATGCTAAATTGGGAATTTTATTATTGTTTTATTACTAAAATGAATTATAATTATAAATCATAATTGAATAATTCAATATGTTAAATTGTGAATTTTTTATTTTAAGTAATTAAAAATATTAATTAAATAGATAATGTTAATAAAATTATTTGATGTTTTTGTTGTGATTCCATTAGAGAGAGATGAGAGATAGAAAAATACAGTAAAGTTTTGCGACATTAATTATATACTCCAATAAATTAATGCAGATATTAATATATTACATAAATAATAAATGCATAAACTATGGTTATTAATGTTGTTTTAATATATTAATTAATTTCTGTATTAATTTCTTGTAATGTATTTAATGATATCACATTAATAATATGATACATTAATACATTACATAAATGACATTACTTAATAATTGAATACATATATTAATTATTTTTTTTATATTTTAAATCATTTTGAAGTATGTAACACCCCATAAAATTAAAGCTTCTATGACAGTTAAAGTATTATCATCATGTGTATCTCACAGTATTCCATAGTTAACATACATTAAAATTACATAATAAAGCTAAACTGAAATTTCAAAACATATTTACAATATCATATACAAGTTTTTTTTTT
>Ga0099824_1011291_pt1 | contig 10168 bp, 5 predicted proteins | sample SiratrowhiteBW_FD_76837 | JGI IMG/M metagenome (GOLD analysis project Ga0099824, IMG submission 76837) | Root nodule microbial communities of legume samples collected from California, USA - Siratro white BW | ecosystem: Host-associated > Plants > Roots > Nodule | place: USA: California... | reverse complement strand
TTTTTATTATATATATATATATATATATATATATATATATATATATATATATATATATATATATATATATAATCCGTTTAATATTATTATATTTTTTTAATATAATAAAAAAATTATAGTTCTAAAACAAAAACTTTAATTCTCATACTTTTTTTAATAGTTAAGGTAATTAAACATATATTTTATCTTTAATAGTGATTACCTGAATTTATTAAAGAAAAATTAATATTAAAATTAATTGTATATTAATAAATATAATAATTATTGAAGACAAAATTTAGTGAATAGACTATTTACTTATATATATATATATATATATATATATTTCCAAGTTTTGAACTTGCTGTGTTTAATATCTTTCTTTTCGTTCCACCAAAGACATATAACAGAACAACTGTAGATGGAGTTTGGTGGAAACAGGTGCAGCCATGTGAACCAATAAGACAATTAGAGAGTGCAGTTTAAATAAATATCAACATTCATATATTGGTTATTGTCTGGAGAGAATTTTTTTTTCAAATTGTAAATATTATTAGGACAAGTTCGATCTCTTTTGATAAAGTATTTTTTTTATATATAATTATAAACCTAAACAAACTTAATAATACGTTTAAAAAGTCAGCAATACACTACCTACTATTTATTAATTAATAAAGTATCATCATCTAGCAATTTAATATTTATAATTTTAAATATTTATTTATTTTCTATTTATAGTTTATGTAACTATAAATTAATATAATTTTATATTTAAATAATACAATTGAAAAAAATGAAAACAAAACAGAAAAAGAGCAGCGTGAATTCGGGGGCAATTGCACACTGCTAGAGTGAAAGTGACATTGGGAAATAAGGGATTTTTTTTTACGCACGAGAAATATGCACGTAAAGTATTTAAAGATTAAAAGATAGATAAAAGTGTAATTAATATAATATTGAAGACTGTAAACGAAAAGTAAATAGAATTTTCTTTTATAAATACAACAGATTAAAAAACGCATAGGGATACCATTAATAAAAGTTTCAAAAGAAAAAAAAAATAAGGATTACAACTTTAATATTTCTTCATTAGTTTCCCATGAGTTTGGTTTAGTTTTCAAGAGTTTAGCTTTTTTTTTTCTTTTAATAAATTTCATGATGATAGCTATCTAGCATGAATTTTTATAATTTTTTTAATATTTCTTCATTAGTTACTCTTTAATATTTAGTACATGACATTTATAACTATGGCCAATAAAAATAATTAATTTAATTAAATATTTTAAAAAATTACTAATATATTAAAATTAATGACTTTTAAAATACTTATTGTGAATAGACATTTATCATCTCAGTGTAAAGATCAAATACAAAACTCAAGTACAACAAGTTATATTCTAATTATCTAGTTTTGGACAAAACAATAAGTGTTGGATACAAATTAATCAATATTGTAATGCAAGTGACAAATTTTATTTCCAAAATTAATGTCTTACCTGGTCCACACCGCCATGTCCATCTACAAGTAAACAAAATTAAATTTTTTATTAATTGTTACTATTATGATAATACCAAACACATTGAATTTGATACACTTGACTTTATCCCAAACTATATTATATTTAAAAAGATAAGCCACTGATTAAAGTTTCAATGATGAACACACTATATTATTAAAGTTTCAATGCGATACATGTATCGCTTTTTTTAATCAAAGATTTTACAACACCTATATATGTCGGTTTGTTTGTTTAATTATTTATGTTTGTTGCTTTGTAGTCCCTTAAAGGCAATTTCAACTTACAAACTTACCACTTTTAATTTTTTTTTCCATAATATTTCACACTTCATGTAATATTACATCAAATTTTCCATTTTAAACAAATCAATCAATTTATTTATTTAAACCAAGAAATTTATTAAAATAATTCAAATAGACCCCATAATATGAAATTTGAAATATTTTAATATGTAAATTATGACTATTTTCATAATAACTCATTCAAATTATTCTCATTCTCACCAACGGTAATATTATATATATATGATAGCTTTGATAAAAGAATGTTGCGTGATATATATTAATCATAAATCAGTTATTACGTTGATTAGAATGTAAATAATATAAATCACACATATGAATATAAATATAAATATAGTTAATATATGATATTTTAAACGAGTATATGATGAATATGTACATTATTTCTGTTTCGATATGTATTGGTGTGATTTTTATTTTGGCATTTATCTTTATTTAAATTATTAAAATATTTTTATTTTATATTAGGTAATTATTTAGTCTGATTTTTATTTTCACATTTATGTTTATTTTAAATTATTAAATGTTTTTTATTTTATATTAGGTAATTAAAAGAATTTTTTATTATTGTTATCTTTGATCTTTGTTTCATTTTATGTGAAAAATATTAATTTGTTCCATAAGATAACTTCCAAAACAAAAGGACTAACAAAATTGTATCTAATGAGAATCAAACTCGTAAAGAGCGTGATATATAAATAACTCTTGAATCAATTAAATACTCCAATATAATTAGATTTGCAGTTTTATTGATAACTTATTATACATAAATTTTTAGTTCAAAGTAATTAAGATAACTTAGGCATGAATTTTGAGGCAAAGGCGTGTACATGGATGCAAAAATAACAAAATAACTTTTAATTTTACTCATACCAAACGCGTGTCAAACACCAAAAATTTTAGTGTGTTCCCGTTAACGGTCATGATTTCAATTAGCTTAAAATCTTCACACTTCATCATGATTTTAGTTCGATTCCTCTTAACACTAATCAAAGTCATCCAAATCTTGTAATTTTCAATCTTTACACTAAATTACACTTCTTAAAAATAGAAACTCTATAGAAAAATCCCTATACGGTAGAGGACATTTTTTTATGACCCCAGCTTGAATATCCTAGAGTTACTCGTGAGTGAATAATGACGTGGTCCTTCCTCTACGGATATTTTTTTAAAACCCCAGTTTTAATCTCATTCATCCAATATATATTATTATAATATGAAGTTAGATAAAAAGTAAGAATATAAATAATAAAAAGAATAAATGGTTCTGCAAGATAACGAAGTAGGAAGTATAAGAAAGGGAAGGAGGTGCATATGCAGAAAGAGAAAAAGAAAAGATGGAGAAGATAGTTCACAGAACGGTGGAAGTGAATGGCATAAAGATGCATGTTGCGGAGAAGGGAGAAGGCCCAGTGGTGTTGTTCTTACACGGCTTCCCCGAACTCTGGTACTCATGGCGCCACCAGATTCTGCATCTCAGTTCCCTCGGTTACCGTGCCGTTGCCCCTGACCTCCGAGGCTACGGCGACACCGACGCCCCTGCGCCCCTCACCACCTACACGTGTTTCCACCTTGTGGGAGACATCGTTGCCCTCATCGACTCTCTGGGTGTGGACAAAGTCTTCCTTGTGGCCCATGATTGGGGTGCCATCCTCGGTTGGTACCTCTGCTTGTTCCGACCAGACCGAGTCAAAGCCTATGTCGCTCTCAGTGTCCCCTTCCGACCCTTCCTCGGAAGAAACCCCCAGCAGAAGACCGTCGATATTTTCCATTCCTTGTACGGAGATGACTACTACATTTGCAGATTTCAGGTACTTTCTCTTTCAGCTATCTTATGCCTCATCAATTTCTGATACAAAATGCAAACTTTAATAACTTTTCATTTACATTTCTTAAAAAACTTGAAAGTAATTTTTTATTTTTATAATGGGTGTCTTGTTTAAGACGAAATTTTTAAGCTTTTGATCTAGAGTATGATCTTACATAGTAGATGCCGTGATAGTACTGAATGTGTTGATGTTACTGTCATGGGTTGCGCAGGAACCAGGGAAGATGGAAGCTGAGCTGGCTCGCGTTGACACTGCATATCTGATGAAGAACATTCTCACAACGCGCAAAACCGGTCCTCCCGTTTTCCCAAAAGGGGAATATGGAACTGGATTTAATCCCGATACTCCAGATACCCTCCCCTCTTGGCTCACTCAACAAGATCTTGATTATTACGTTACGAAATTCGAAAAGTCTGGCTTCACTGGAGGCTTGAACTATTACAGAAATCTCAATCTGTGAGTTCCTGTTCATCTATATGGGACTATATCAGATGTCACTGACACAGAAATATGATATAATGAACCATTCACTAGCGTGATCTATGACATGTTTTGCAAAAATTGTGATGGTTTTGCAGAAATTGGGAGCTGACAGCACCATGGACTGGAGTAGGAATTGAGAATGTACCGGTTAAGTTCATCACAGGTAGCGTTGACTTGGTGTACACTTCTCCGGGGATGAAGGAGTACATCCACAACGGTGGTTTCAAGAAAGATGTGCCAACTCTGGAGGAGGTGGTGGTGCAGGAAGGAGTTGGCCACTTCAACAACCAAGAAGCAGGACAGGATGTGGCCAATCACATTCATGACTTCGTTAAGAAGTTCTGAGTCACGGTTTCTATGTCGAAGCAAACCCAGTTTCAATCAACCCCGATGTGTATTTTGGAGTGGAGTTTGAGTGATGTGTGTGTAAACTTCTAATAAAGGAAAGTTATTTGGATCATTTCAATCAAAAGTACTTTTTGTTGCACAGTTGCTTTTGTTTGGCTGATACTAGTACATAGGTACTCAAATAGTAATAGATTATATAATAAAATGTTAGTATTATCTTTTAGTATATTTGATCGAATAATTTAAATATATTTTTTTATAACTTTTTTCTTAAGGAATAATTGTTTTTGACAAGAATTATACTCCTTCAAAATAAGTCATTCACTTTGTGTTGCCTTTTTTTTTCACTACTTTTAAAAGTACTAGACGTAGTAAAGAGGGTCCAATTATTTTTTTTATTATTCCCTCCAAGCATATTTAATGTGCTCGGCGACAAGACCAATAAGAAAATTTACTATGTGATGAAGAACCTAAATAGTATATCGTAAATATGAATTTTGTATTATTTTACGAATATTTATGGGTGCATAATTTCTTAATTTTGAGTGTATACCAAAAGCATGAGTCAAATAAATAATATGTCTACTAATAGATAAGTAAAGATGCAATGCAATATGTTTATTGATACACAACTTTCTAATGTATAAGTAAAGATGAAAAAAACTATCAATAATGTTGATAAAAATCGGCTGGTACATAATTATCTAATTTTGAATGTAAGCGAAGAGATTTCCAACGAGGTTCACAAAATACCTCTCAGTATACAATTTTCGTATCAAATCGTTTATAAATAAAATTGTAATTAATATATTTTCATATTGAGTTGTACTTAATAATTTTCTCCATTACCATACCAAAATATTATATCATTAACTTATACATTTCTAATAGTCTCCAACTATGAACGTTTCAAGTTGAAAATGGATGATTAACATTTTTCAACTTCTCTCACACTATTAAAGATTGTAAAAATGACTCAAATATCATATAAAAATATGATAAGAATATGTCATTTCGAAAACCTTTACACAATTAGATCATAAAATGATGTAAAAATAATATAAAAATGTGACAGAGTATATTATGACGATTAAAGTATCAAACCATGAGATAAGATAAATGTCTATGTGACGTGAGGTTATCATATTAACTCTCACACTATTTGACCACAGAATGACGTAGGTATCATTTTAAGTGCATTACACCATTTTTTACAACATTCTATTAGTGTTTGTATCGAAAAAATATTGTATACAATATCAATAAAGAAAATTTTATATATAATTGAGATAGTATAAATAAATTTTCCAAATTCTAAACAACATTTAAAATCGTTTTCCAAAATGAATAGACAACGGCTTTTTATACAACAATTATAATTTGTTGCATATAAATATGGATAAACATTAAAAAAAAATAAATATATAAAACAAAAACCATTTTCATATTATTTATTTAATTTTTCTTTCAATTTTTATATTATATTTTTATTTAAATGATCGTCTTGCTTTAATATTTATTTTATTCACTAAATTATTATACTTAAAAATTAATGAAAATATATTTAAATACTTATTTTTAACAACAGCAGAATTAATATAACAAATATCTCACGTAAATCTAACTTTCAACTTAATTGAAAATATTTTAAGATATAAAATAAAATTAATAATATAATATATAAATAAAAAACGTGATCATAAAGCTTGTAATTAAAATAATTAATCTAGAATAAAATAAATAAATAAATATACTGTTTAAGCATTTCATTTTTAAAATAACGAGATTAAAAAGTTCAAAAATTGTAAAAGTCATGTACTTAAAATCAACGAATGTATTATTTAAAAATAATTAATAACTATATTTATTTAATAAAAATCAACTACTTCAAAATATCATAACATATATTCAGTAATATACATATTTAAATTTAGTAATTACAAATAAAAAATGAAGTACACGACACAATTTCAATAATAATAAAATTTAAAACACATAATTACATTTATTAATTTTCAATTTATTTTTGTCTCTGTAATTATTTTAAAAATATAAAATATTAATAAATTTCAGTAAATTTATTTTTCAATGTTTTTAAATTAGAAATATAATTATATTTTGCATTTTTAATGTATTTAAAAATATAATTATATTTATAAGAAAAATAGAAATTTAAAACATAAATAAAAAGAACATTTTGGTAGAAGAATACTTGTTCGAAATTTGACTAGTACTAAGTGTGCTAGTGATTAACGCGAGTGACAGTGCTCCATCTAACCATATATGAGAAAAAGATTATTGTGGGTTAAATGAATTTAAGTGAATTCACAATCAATTTTTAACATATACTATGTTGTTGTTATTCACCACATGGAAGAATATGAAAGTATCAGCCTTCAACTTATTCTAACTTTTAAACACCATTGTGAGAACTTTTAGCATATGGTTTCAAGAAAGATGTGCCAACTTTGGAGGAAGTGGTAGTGCTGGAGGGTATGGCACACTCCAGCAACCAAGAAGCAGCAGAGAATGTGCGCAATCAAATTTATGATTTCATTAAAAAGTTCGGACGCTGAATCATTTGATCGGTGAGGAGGGCACATCAAAAAGTGGTACTACACCCTCCAATACTTTATTACGTACTACGACAAATTAGTGGGCAAAACGAACTTTCCTTTTACGGTGAATTACATATGGAGTTCAGCATATATAAGTTCATTTCTATTCAATATTTGAGAAAACGTAACAATGGCCTCAGTGCATCAACAAATACGTTTAACTATTTGTAATAATTTGAAGTTTGAGTCACAAAAAGCTTGGATGCCACAAATATCTCTGAATACAGACGAGTTAAGCATATCTTTTCTACATTAGAAAAAATTAGATGCTAGTCCTCCAAAATTTCATAATTTAGTGAAGATATGGGAGAAGACCAATCTGTGGCATCAAAACTGGGTTAAAGTTTTCACAAAACACATAATCGGAAAATAAAGGAGCCAAAAATGAAAACTTCGTACTGAAAATCATTATCAGAATACAAAAACAAGAAAACTGCCTCAACCGTCTAAAATATAATAAAAATTTGAATTCCAGAGGTAATAATACCAGCGTAGAATAAAACACTGCTATCACATCACACCCTAAATCCTCGGCTGTTCCTCCTTCCTCTAGCCCTTTCGAACTTCCTTCCCTTGGATCGAACATAAGGTTTGGTGTGGCTGTGAGGAACACCAGGAGCAGGACCGAAGTGCTTCACAGCTTCACGACCTTTCTTTGGGCCTCTAAGAAGGACCTGCATTCAATAATGTTTTAAATGAAGTTCTAACCTCAACACATCCAAGCTTGTTCGATCAACAAACAGAACATTACGCAACGGCAAATGCAAAGCACATAGAAATTAAAATGTACTACTTCAATCAATACTATGTAGTAAGAATCATAAAATATTTAAAGCAAATGACTGCAACAGTTTGGTGGCAGTTCCTTTAGCTGCGTGGGATTAGGGTGGCAACAACAAATTCCATAATATAAAAATTCAACCACGACTATACATATCCCTCAATATTCACAAAAAGAACTCATTCTAGCCATAAACAGGTTATGTTCTATGTATCCCTTGTATCTAATCAATCACTCAGTTTTCATTAATCGATATTAGTCTTTGATTAGTCCAGATCGAAAAAGACAGGAAATTGAGAGGAACCAAATGAGTAAGCAAAAATAACAACTTGCAGAGGAGAAGCTTAAATGAGGAACTATAAAGGGTAAGGTTAGTTCTGATATAAAAAGAGACCAAAAACAGACGTATTCAAGAGAACAAAAGCAGTCGCTCAGAAAATGAAAAGGGCCGACAGTGGCCTCTGAGCATACCGTGTTCTGTCCAAGAGGTGCCCTAAGTGCCAACTGATCAAATGTCAAGCATTCACCACCAGCCTTCTCAATTCTTGCACGCGCAGTCTCTGTAAACCTTAGTGCTGTAACTTTCAAGGGTGGAACTTCATAAACACGAATATCATCAGTTATAGTCCCCACCACAACAGCAATCTTATCTTCCTGCATAGATAAATTTAAAAATTTAACCAAAGGAAACATGTAGAAAGATTGAAAAAAAGAAAAAAAAATATTAGAAAAAAGGACGAACCTTCCCCTTGGTATACTTAATCAACCTTGACAATGAAAGTGGGGGCTTGTTAACTTTGCTCATGAACAATCGCTTGAGTATAACAGCATTGAAATTGCTGCCAGTCCTCCGGACAAGGAAGCGATAAAGCTGATCATGTAAAACCAATCAGAATACTTCAAAGCATACAGAAAGATGCACATATTCAAATAAGTATTCACGTACATAAAACCGAAAATTAATTCTGGAACAAATAGTTCTAAAAATAATTGAAGATATTCAAAAGCCCGTAAACTTAGATATCAATAGTACCAATGAAATAGAGTAGTAGTTCCCTCAGTACAATAAACTGAAAATTTTAATCACCTATAATCAGAATTAGCATGGTAAAAGGAGAAAAAAACATCATCGGGAACCTTTCTCATGTAAAAGCAATGAAGTCTCCATCAATCGATTTAATATCAAGTGACATTAAGTGAACTTAGGGTTAAGATATCAAATTTAAAATTCAGTAAGCGAGATAAAAGTAACAACGGATCTGCGCTGAAGTCACAAAAACAAGCATACAAATACAACAAAAAATGAATTGCAGTTCCACAAAAAAGGGTTCAATGAGACGGTCTTAACTATTTCTAAAATCAACACAACAGAAGGAATCAAACGATAAACAAAAACTATACGGCTTATGATAGAAAGTGGCTCAGAAAAAATGTGGAAAAAATCTATTCCCAGACCTTGCAATGGTGAAGGTCTCATAATGAGCTGGGATCACATTTATCATCACCGACCACAAAGAAAAAGCACAAGAGAAGTTAATTGAAACTGACCTTCACCAATAGCTTGAGATAGATATCATTGGACTTTGGTGCTGTTCTTTTGGTCTTTTTGCTCTTACCTCCGGCCTTCAGATCGATCCCCTGTATGTCCAATTCAAATGAAAATCGTTAGAGACAAAAGAAGAACACAGCTACAGATGCAGAACACTGAGCCAGAGAGAGACAACTAACCATTGCTGCTTCGGGTCTCGGAACGAACTACTTCACTCTTTGCCGCTGCACCTGCAATTTATGATAACAAGCAAATTAGGGTTTTTGAGTAGTTTGCTTTCATAATGGGTTCAGAATATGGGCGGGCTCTGGTTCTGAAACATAGGCCCAACCCTTCAATTACTATATTCGGCCCAAACTTCAAATCAAACTTTATAATATTATGTTCGTCCGTCGCATCAGTTCAAGTTTTAAGTAAAGTAGCATTTGATTTGTCATGTTTAATTAGATTGATTTGGTTACAAAATAAATCAATTTCTTTAAGGTTAGGTTGATTTGATATGGAAATCGATTATGAAAATAGAAATAAATGGTAGTATTTTTTCTCGATTATCTATCTCCTCTTATTTTATATTTAAATTAAAAAATATTTTAATAAATATTTATTTTTGTTTAGTATTTATTTTTTATAGTTATTATTATGTAAAATCTTATTAGTTTTTAACTGGAATATGATTAAAAAAAAAAAAAAAAAAAAAAAAAAAAAAAAAAAATTTAAAAAAAAAAAAAAAAAAATAAAAAATTTAATTAATTTTTTTTT
>Ga0099824_1011284_pt1 | contig 10171 bp, 6 predicted proteins | sample SiratrowhiteBW_FD_76837 | JGI IMG/M metagenome (GOLD analysis project Ga0099824, IMG submission 76837) | Root nodule microbial communities of legume samples collected from California, USA - Siratro white BW | ecosystem: Host-associated > Plants > Roots > Nodule | place: USA: California... | reverse complement strand
TTTTCTCACAGCTGGCAAGTTTTCCTATCGTGATGCTCAGCGCAGGAATTCCCAATCTCACAGCTTGTTTAAAAGCGTGCCTTGCAGGCTGTCCCGGAGATTGGATGTAAGGCCGGCCAATTACAGTGCCAAGACCGCTGATTTCACAGAGACGGGATGCCAGCCTTGTCTGATCTGTAAATTCATTATTTTCATAATAGCACGCATAGGGTATAAGATCCTCGTTTGGATTTCCTTCCCGCAAATCCAAAAACACGTCGGTTGAGTCGAAAATTTTTGTGGTTATGAAATCCGCAATAGCTTCTTCGGCGGTTCCCATTGGGTTTCCCGGAAATGCAAGATCCAGTGCGGGGGCATTAGAAAGATTTGCGGGTAAGGGCAGGTCAAAGTAGCCATTTAGGCTCATAAGCGGAATTATTATCAGATTTCCCCTTAATTTTTCAGGATTTATCTCTCTTCGGAGGTGCAGCAGGGATAATATGGAGGAGCATTCTGTGCCGCGGATTCCAGATGCAATGGTTAAGGTAGGGCCTTTTTCTTTTCCGCTGATTATCGTCAGGGGAATGCTGATTTTTGCGCTGTCGGCGGTATTTAGGCAGAATACCGTATCAATTATTTTGGGCTCTTTTTCATCTATAACCGTTCTTAAGGTCTTTTTTTGGCTTTGTGCACTTGAAGATGCAATAAAACTAAGAAAAAGCAGGAGTATATATTTCATGTCTTTTATAGCTGGATAGTCGTGTTAATTGGAGTGGATATGGAAGTTCGGAATATGCACAAGACACAGAAGAGCTTAGCCTAGTGGATTTGTGCGCAGAAAAAAACTTGTGCTTGCTAAAGCGCAAACCTAGAGAGCAGTTCTAATACTTTAAGCTTTCGGCCTTCATCCGATAGCGGATATGGGCCGAAATTAGATAGTGCAGCTGTTTTTCTGCTTCAGGCTCCCTATTGTTTAATTCTGATAAAAATATTGGCTAGGCCCTTTAAAAAGGATTAAGGAGATGTAAAAAGCTGTGGCATCCATTGCTGAGAAAAGCGCTTTTCTGAATGTAGGAGCTGTTTCTGCTGCTGTAGGCCAAATCAGCCGCAAAAATAAAATTCGATAATTGAGGCGAGTAGGTATTAGCTGCTTGATATTTATTTTTTCTTTCCTGTGCCGAGCAATTTATCCGCACCTTTTTTTTGGCATGCGGAGCATTAAGTTGTGAATTGCGACATTTCAGCATAGAGATTTCCTCCAGTTCCGATCCTTGCAGGAGTATAGATGAGAACTTGTCGATATCAATGCCGTGAAGCATTCTCAAGGAGAGAAGAATGATGATCAATATGCTCTTTAGGGGGGTCATAGCCTGCTGGGATCTTAATTTTATGCAGTCTTGCCGCATAAGAGCCAAAGATAATTCATAGCTGGCATAAAAGCATCAAATCCGGCAAAACTTTTTTTCGCAGTCTATTTTTGGCTCGACTGCCTATGTGCATTTGCAGGTGCTTGCAAAAAAAATGTTTCTTCCATTGACGGGAGGTATTCACACCAATTCGGTTCTGCATCTATCGGACGGAGAATCTCTTTGCTGTGAGCTCCTCCAATTGCCAGACTGATTGGCCAGAACATCTGCATGGATGCCTTTTGCAAATGGGGGCTTAAGAGTTTAAGGCTTGTTCCGCCTTTTTTTGAGAAGCTCTATTGCTCTTCCATTGAATCGGGCGTTAAAGATTAAGTGTTTGATAGTTAGTTGTTTGTGTGTTTTTAAATTAAAAATGAGTGCAGCCTATTGATTTTTGAAAAAATTATGATATATTTAACGCGGTAAATGGAAATTATGTAAAAGTTTAATGCGTTTATGCAGCTTGCATTGACTTCAAATTAACCGCTACTAAATTACAGCCCCCGAATATGAGACTATTTTTTATTGCGATGCTTTTCTCTTTAAGCTCTTTTTCCTCTTTCTATATTGCAGAGGGAAGATTTGCATTGGACGAGCTTGAACTGGCTAGGCTCAACGATCATGTCAATGAAATAAAAGCCTTTACGGCGTCAAATCCTAAATACAACAGCAGAATCGCTTTTCTGGTGGACATGAAGATCAAATCGGGAAAAAACCGTTTTTTTGTTTACGATTTGGAGCACGGGCAGATTATTGACCAGGGGCTGGTAGCCCATGGAAAAGGTTCAGAGACCGGCATTAAGGGAGACATTCTGCAGTTCAGCAATATGCCCGAATCCAACTGCACCTCTCTTGGAAGATATTCTGTGGAGAGATCTTATAAAGGCATTTTTGGAAAAGCTTTCCGTCTTGCTGGACTGGATCCTACCAACAGCAATGCCATGAAGCGTGCCATTGTGCTGCATTGCTACAAAGAGGTTCCTTATGAAGAGCAGGGGTATTATATTATCAACAGCCACGGATGCCCGATGGTAAACGAGGTCTTTTTTAAAAGGCTTGAAAAAATCATCGAAAGCTCTCCTACAAAAATTATGCTTTCGGTCTATTATTGATATTATGCAATCACATCTTATTATTTTTTTTAGTCAGGTTAAAGTCTAGAGGGAGTTTGGCCCATGCCACTGTCTTGGCATTTTAGGCAAATTAGTGTTTTGTAAAAAAATAAGGCAGGGCATTACTTAAAAAAGGAAACTAGCATTTCGGCTAGTCTCCTTTTCAAAAAAAAAAATGAAAACTGCTAATTCCAGCCGCCTCCTAATGCTCTGTAAACATTTACATAGGCGTTCATCTGCTGTTTTTTGGTTTCGATAAGTTCGAATTTGGATTCTAATGCATCTTTCTGGGTCAATAAAACTTCCATATAATCCGCTCTGGCGGAACTAAACAGATTATTTGATATTTGAATGGATTCATTTAATGCATCAACTTGTTTTGACTTTAAATCATAGCTTTTTGCCGTATTTTGAATTTTAGACAATTGGTTGGCAACTTCAACATAAGCATTCACCAATGTCCTTTCATAATTGTAAACAGCCTGAATCTGCTTGGCTCCAGCAGTCAGATATTCTGCTTTAATGGCATTTCTGTTAATCAAAGGAGCAACCAAATCTCCGGCTATGGAATACAATAGAGATTCGGGAGAAGTCAGCAGATATTTGGCATTGAAAGCTTCATATCCAATTCCTGCTGAAATTCCCAGAGAAGGATAAAATTTGGCTTTAGCCGCTTTAATATCCAGTTTTGCGGCGATTAATTCCATTTCTGCTTTTTTAATGTCTGGACGGTTTTCCAGAAGCTGAGACGGTATTCCCGCATGAATATCCGCAGGAATTATTGCGTTGAAAGTGCTGCTGCTTCTGGCAATTTTCTGGGGAAAACGCCCAAGCAGAAAATTGATTTTATTCTCCGCTTCCGTAATCTGCTGCTGAATGCCAAACTGCAGGCTTTGAGTGCTTAAAATCTGCGCTTCAAATCTGCGTACAGCCAATTCGTTAACTCGTGCCGCTTCTTTCTGTATTTTTACGACTTTTAAAGCATTGGTCTGGATATCAATATTTTGTCTGATGATTTCCAACTGGTTATCCAACGCTAAAAGCTCATAATACGAATCGGCAATTTCTGCAATCAGATTTGTAACGACAAAATTCTTTCCTTCAATAGAGCCCAAATAGCGGTTCAAAGCTGCTTTTTTAGCATTATGCAGCTTGTTCCAAATATCTATTTCCCAGCTTGAAGTAAGTGCAAAACGATAATTGGGAAGCGGATCTGGAGTTTCTTTGCCCGGCATGATTTCCGTTGTGGCTTCACCTGAACCTGTGCTGGTGTATCTTCCAGATTTGGTGACATCTGCACCAGCGACAAAACCTACAAAAGGCAGATATTCTCCTTTTCGCGCTCTTACTTCGCTTTTGGCAATTTCAATTTCCTGAAGCGTAATATTCAATTCCTGATTGTTTTTGAGTGCAATATCAATGAGGTTTTCTAAATTTTGATCGGTAAAATAAGTTCTCCATTTTACTCTTCCGCTATTAAGCGTGTCTAGACCACTACCGGCATAGCTTTCTGGTACCGTTTTGTTTTCTGCTTTTTCCAAAACAGATGCCGTTTTACAGCCTGCTATAGAGAGCATTACGCAGGCAAGGCCTGCGTATTTTATATTTCTGCTATTCTTCATTTTCCTCGGTTTGATTGTTTTTTGAAAAATCATCCACATGATGCATGAAATCATCAGATAATGAGCTTTCTTCTTCTCCTTTAATTAGTTTTCGGCCTTCTGCCATCGAGCCAAAAATGTAGTATAGCCCAGGAACTATAATTACTCCGAAAATGGTTCCGAAAAGCATTCCACCAAGCGCGGATCCGCCAATAGTTCTGTTGCCGATTGCACCTGCTCCAGAAGCAAAAATAAGCGGAATCAAACCGGCAATAAAAGCAAATGAAGTCATTAAAATTGGCCTAAAGCGAACTTTTGCGCCTTCAATAGCGGCTTCAAGAATGGTAGCGCCCTGCTGGTGCTTGAGGACGGCAAATTCGACTATCAAAACGGCATTTTTACCGAGCAGTCCGACCAGCATAATAAGTCCGATTTGGGCATAAATATCGTTCTGCAGGCCCATCATCTGAAGAATGACAAACGAACCTAAAATTCCAACAGGAATCGATAGAATGACAGACATCGGAATAATGAAACTTTCATATTGCGCAGCCAATACAAAATAAACGAATGCCAATACAACTAAGAAGATATAAAGCGATTCGTTGCCTCTTCCAGCTTCATCATAAGATAGGCCTTCCCAGGCAATATCATATCCTTTAGGAAGCGTTTTAAGGGCTGTTTCCTGCACTGCTTTAAGGGCATCTGCAGTGGTGTATCCTTTTGCAGGCTGACCCTGAATAGCAGCAGAATTATACATGTTGTAACGCGTGATCTCATTTGGACCTTGTGTTTTTTTAAGCGTCATAAAAGCAGAATAAGGCACCATTTCCCCATGATCATTTTTTACAAACAGATTCAATACATCTGATGGAAGCCTTCTGAATTTTGGATCAGATTGCACATATACTTTAAAGAAACGTCCAAATTTGATGAATCCCTGTTCGTAGGTGCTTCCAATTAGAATGTTGAGGTTTTCCATTGCCTTGCCGATAGAAACGCCTTTTTGCATAGCCAGATCATTATTAATCTCCAATTCATACTGCGGATAATTGGCTGCGAAGAAAGTAAACAAACCGGAAAGCTCTTTGCGTTTGCCTAGTTCAGCCATAAACTGTTTGTTGATTTTGTCAAATTCCTGATAATCAGTGCTTGTGGTTTTGTCCAGTAAACGCATGGAGAAACCGCCGGATGAGCCAAATCCTGGAATTGCGGGCGGTTCAAAGAACTCTACCACAGCACCCAGATCTTTGGATTTCTTTTCCAACTCTTCCATGATTTCTGTAACAGAATGTTTTCTGTCCGACCATGATTTCAAGTTAATCAGACACGTTCCAGCATTAGAACCACGGCCTTCCGTCATGATTTCGTAACCCGCCAAAGAAGAAACCGATTCAACACCTTCAACCTTTTCACAGATTTTCTGCAGTTTCTGCGCTACCTGATTGGTTCTTTCTAAAGTTGCACCCGGTGGTGTTTGGATGATTCCGTAAATAGTTCCCTGATCCTCACTCGGAATAAATCCAGAAGGTAAAACTTGATTTTCTATAAAAATGAAAGCACAGAACGCAATTAAAATTCCGAAAGTTAGAACTCTTCGGCTCACAATTGTTTTTAGAACGACAACATAACGGCCTGTAAGTCTTTCAAACCATCTGTTAAAAGCATCAAGAGACTTCGTCAAGATATTTCCTTTTTTCTCTTTTCCGTGATTGTTTTTCAAAAGAATCCCACAAAGAACAGGAGTAAGGGTTAAAGCCACGATTGCTGAAATAATAATCGAGCTTGACATGGTAACCGAAAATTGTCTATAAAAAGTTCCAACCGGACCCGACATAAACGAAACGGGGATAAAAACCGAAACCATAACGGCTGTAATGGCGATAATCGCACCTCCAATTTCACCCAAAACTAATTTTACAGCATGGTAAGGCGTAATATGCGGAAATTCTTCAAACTTGGCATGGACGGCCTCGACAACGACAATCGCGTTATCAACTACAATTCCTATCGCTAATACCAATGAAAATAGGGTTACCAAGTTTATTGACATTCCAAACATCTGGATCACAAAGAAAGCTCCAACCAAAGAAACTGGAACGGCAATAATTGGAATTAAAGTGGAGCGCCAATCTCCTAAAAATATAAATACAACTAAGGCAACCAAAATAAAGGCATCTCTCAAAGTATGAACCACCTGATCGATAGAAGCATCTAAGAATTGCGAAACGTCATAACTGATTTTATAATCCATTCCTGGAGGAAAACTTGCTTTCATTTCTTCCAGTTTCGCTTTAACGTCATTGATTACGTCGCTTGCATTACTTCCGTAGTTTTGTTTTAATACAATTGCGGCAGAAGGATGACCATCTAGATTGGAGTAAATATCAAAGAATTCACTTCCTAATTCTACTTTTGCAATGTCTTTTAAGCGAATGCTTTCACCTTCAGAATTCGCACGGACAATTACATTTTCGTATTGTTTTGGCTCGTCGTATCTTCCTTTATAAGTCAATACATATTCTAAAGATTGTGCTGCAATACCAGAACTTTGTCCTAATCGTCCCGGACGGCCAATAATACTTTGTTCTTGTAAAGCTTCCATCACTTCTTCAACAGAAATTTTGTAAGCTCGCATTCGGTCAGGATTCAACCAAACACGCATGGCATATTTACGGCTTCCTAAAATTTGAGTTCTCGCAACACCTTTAACACGGCTGATTTCCGGAATCATTTTTACATCAGCGTAGTTGTAAAGGAATTTTTCATCCATGCTTTTGCTTTTCGAATAAAGATTCACATACATCAGCATGCTGGGCTGAATAGGGGTAATAACAACTCCTTCACGCTGAACCAGTTCAGGTAATAATGGCATTACCTGATCGACCCTTGTTTTAACCCTGATTACGGCTTCATTAGGATCGGTTCCTGGTTCAAAAATGATTCTAAGTGTTGCTTCTCCAGCACTTGTGGCATCTGTCGCCATATAACGCACACCTTGTGTACCGTTAAGCGAATTCTCTAAGGTGATTAAAGTAGATTTTACCAATACATCGGCACTTGCTCCCGGATAAGCAATAAAGATATTTACAGTTGTGGGCGCAATTTGAGGGAATTGCGAAATAGGTAGCTGTTTGATCGACAGCGTGCCTATAAATACAATTATAATCGAAATTATAATTGCAAAAACGGGTCTATGTATAAATTTATTAAACATTTCTTTTTCTTTTAGATTCGGTTATTCAGCATACAGTTCTAAGTTGGACATAACCGATTCGGGTTTTAAAACTTCGTAGTCTATTTTTTGATTTTCTTTTACAAGACGAAGTCCCTCTAAAAGTATTTTATCATGAATCGACAAACCTTCTTTTATTACAAATAGGTGAGGCATTTCGGCAGCAATAACAACCTCTCTCGATTTTACTGCATTGTTTTTATCAATTACATATACATATTTTTTGTCTAAAACCTCAAAAGTTGCTTTCTGAGGTATCAGCATAGCATTTTTCAGTTCTATCGGCATCTGGATGCTTCCGGTTTCGCCATGTCTTAATAATCTTTTTGGATTAGGAAAAACGGCTCTAAATGGAATGTTTCCGGTTTCATTATCGAAATCCGCTTCGATAGTTTCAACCACTCCGGAATAAGGGAATTTTTTGTTATTGGCCATCAAAAGATTAACTTTCATCTTGCCGCTTTTTTCAGCCTTTTCCTGATAATCTAAATATTCAGATTCCGGTACATTATAATATACCCACATTGAACTGTTGTCTGCCAATTCTGTAAGCAGTTCGCCTTCATCAACTAAACTTCCCTGACGGACATGAAATTTATCGATGATTCCGTCAAAAGGCGCTCTGATTTCTGTAAACTGAAGATGGACTCTGCTTAAGGCCATTTCAGCATTTGCTTTTTCCAGTTTGGCTTTTGCCATTGCCAGTTCATTTGGAGAAACCACTTTTTCGTCAGCTAATTTTTTAGCATTTTGGTATTCTATTGAGCTGAAACTTACTTCTGCTTTAGATTTTTTTAATTCGGCTTCATAAAGCGCAGGCATAATTTTAAACAACAGCTGGCCTTTTTTAACCATTTGTCCTTCATCTACATAAATTTTTTCAAGGTAACCGCGCTCTTGCGCTCTTATTTCGATATGTTGAATAGAGTGTATCTGCGATACATAATCTTTTGTAATGGTAGTATCTTTTTCAATTGGATTCGTAACCAGAAATTTGGTTTTTTGCTCTTTTTCTCCTTCTTTTTTAGAGTTGCAGCCTGCAAAAACTAATGCACATAAAGACATGAGCATGAAAATTCTTTTCATAATAATTTCAGAATTAAAACGTAATGATTTTGATTTTTTTAACAGCCTTAAATAAGGCTGAAGTATTCCGCATCCGTTTGCCGGCTTAGAGAAATCATCTGCTGGCAAAGGATAAAACGGTAAATTGGAAATAGTTTGTGACTACTTAGGATAAAAAATCAAATTCTGAAAACTTGAAATCGAAGGTATACTTTATTAGAAAGTAAGGCGAAAATTTTAAAGTTATTAGCCTTTTTGTTAAAGGCAGGACACACTGCAAATTTATTGCGGCGCAGGAAATGTAAAAAGCAGCTGCTTTTTACAAGCTGTTTTTGAATGGTGGAAAAATTTTCTTCATTTTCTTCATTATCTAAAAGACAGCATTTTCTTTTGAAGGTTTCAACAGAATGTCTTTTAGCCAGATAAGCTCCCATATCGGACTTTATTTCCTGAAGTGCTGCAGGGTGCGGTTTTTTCTCTGAGAATTGGCTGCTGCTTGTATATACACTGCCATATCCCATTAACAGGACAACAAGTGACAGGGTAAAACTAGCAAACCATTTTTTCATAGGAAATACAAATTTAGATAAAGAATTTTATAAAAACAATCACTGTAATTTACTAATTTATGGCAAATGGTAATTTGGGATTTTTTAGACGATTTATTAAAAAAATCATTTATTTTTAGCCCTCATATTATGAATTGGCAAATAAATAGAGATTATGCCTTGTCTTTTTTTATCAAAAGCCGGCCGTTTTAAAGAAAATGAAAAGCTGGGCACCAATTCCTAATATGAAGTATGGTTCCAGCCCAGGTCTTATCAATGCCTTTTGCATATCAGCTCTTAAAAGCAGGCTTTTTTATATAAGGGCTGATGATGAAAAGACCGGATAAAATGAACGGGATACCCAGCCGGTGCCCGTTAACAGTAGAGTGCTAATTAGTGTGCCTTTGCAAAATAATCTTACTTACGTGAATGGTCCTAACTGGCATTATTAATAATACCGGGTGCTGGTTCATTTTTATGCATGGATCTTCTTGGCATTTTAAGCCCTAATGCCTATTTTTGTCCAATGGCAAAACTTATAAATCTCAAAATTTTCGCGCATTTTTTCCAATCTTCCGCAGCAGGAGGGATTCTGCTTTTAATTTGTGTGCTGGTTTCTCTTATAATGGCCAATACGGGGCTCGGAGTACATTTTAATGATTTGCTGGGGTATCCTTTGGGATTTGAAGCAGCGGGCCTGCAGCTGCGGTATCCGATCCTGCTGTGGATCAACGATGGTTTGATGGCTGTTTTTTTTCTGCTGGTAGGCCTTGAAATCAAGAGGGAAGTGATAGAAGGTGAGCTTTCATCTCTTCGCCATGCGGCCCTGCCGGTGCTGGCAGCTGTAGGAGGGGTCATGGTTCCCGCATTGATTTACTTTCTTTTTAACGGACAAAGTCCTGATACTGCCAAAGGATGGGGAATCCCAATGGCAACCGATATTGCTTTTGCGCTTGGAATACTTTCCCTTTTAGGAGATAAGGTTCCCTCGGGGCTTAAAATTTTTCTTGCCGCGCTGGCCATTGTGGATGATCTGATTGCTATTTTGGTTATCGCGGTTTTTTATTCCTCGGAACTTCATTTTCTGTATCTGGTTTATGCAGGGGGTATATTTGTACTGCTTATGATTTTTAACCGTTTGGGGGTAAAGAATTTGTTTTTTTATCTCCTGCCCGGTGCGGTGATGTGGTATTTTATACACCATTCAGGCATTCATGCCACGATA
>Ga0099824_1011281_pt1 | contig 10174 bp, 8 predicted proteins | sample SiratrowhiteBW_FD_76837 | JGI IMG/M metagenome (GOLD analysis project Ga0099824, IMG submission 76837) | Root nodule microbial communities of legume samples collected from California, USA - Siratro white BW | ecosystem: Host-associated > Plants > Roots > Nodule | place: USA: California... | reverse complement strand
TTTATATATATATTTATATATATATATATATATATATATATATATATATATATATATATATATATATATATATATATATATATATTAAGATTAATTTATTTACACAACAAATGTATTTTGTATCTAGTGTCCAAGCTTCAATAGTATTTAGTTCAAAAAGATGGATTAGATGCAGTATCAGATTTCCATATAAAATTACTAAGATCCACTAAGTTAAAAATCTTTACCCGTGTGTTTGCCTGGCCAAAACTAGAAGGTGCCAAGGATACATCAATTCCACCAACATGTTCCCAAAAATCTATTTCTCCAAGAAGATGTCTCCATCTATTCCCAAAAATTATCTGAGCCATCAAGAAAGCAATTCAAGCAATTCAGAGGTATGAATTTTTTAGAAAAGTTATGTCCAGCATTATTCATGATGAAGTAATCATAAGTTGTCAAGAAAAGTTAACCTCATTGGCATACAAGGAACCCTGGATAAAAGTAGTTATTTGATTTAAGAACTAAAATGGAAAATAAAGTTTCTGAATCTCACCATCTAAAGATTTCCCCCTCAAATACAGGTTATGTTTGATGAAATTAGCTGAAAAGGTAACTGAAATCTAAAAAGCTAGGCTAGAAGTATTTGACAAAAACTAGTTGATGAATTACTTGAAAGTTGTAAAATGACAAATAAGAACATGATTAGTTATTGAATCAAATCTTAATATTAGGTAATTACATATTTTCAATAATAATAATAATAATAAGTTTCTATTTTTTAATTTATTTTAAATTGTTATAATATATTTGTATAAATTATATTTCAAGAAATATTTGCGTAAAAAATTATTCTCCATTATAAATTAAAATAGTTATCATTTATCAATAAAAAAATATTTTATTAAAAAATAAACAATTGAAACAATAATAAACAAGTGCAACATTAAATCAATAATCCAAAAAAGTTTAGCAGTAAAAGAATAATCCAAAAATTGTAGTAATAAACAGAGTTTACACATTGAGGTTTTCTATTTCTATTTTAAGGGGTAAGATGGTAAAATATAAGTTTCATCTGGATAGATTACTTTGAAACATTAATATGAGTAGCTTATTGAAATAAGCTAAAAGCTATTAAAAATGTTGTCTCGTACACAGCTGAAATAATTTTATCAAAATTTCATGTATAATCTGGATTAAATGTTTTATCAAAACAGTTTCAGAATCTCATCATCCAAAGTAAGCAATCAAAGTCATTCTAAAGATTGCCTGTTCATATGATATCATTTTGCTAAGGCAACCTAAGTTGCAAAGTCAACATATACAACCACAGAAGTAATATTTAAGAGTCTACTTGCATGTGATATTTTTGCCCACCATGAAAGGTTAAATTTGTAAAGCAGTACTTTGTTCCCCAAAAATACAAAGATATAATCATTATGAATCAACCATATCTGTGATTTAAATTTTCAGCATCAAATGATTAGTGTTACGAAGCAGTTCATGAACTATATATGGACCCTCCTTCCTTCCCTACTGCAACTACAACATCTACCTTCCCTGTACCAGATAGCATACCAGTTTCCATTTTAGTGGCATATAAACCGTTTATTTGTTTTATAAGAATAAGTTAAACTCACATTGTTAGTAGAAGTCTGAAAGTTGGCCCACACAGAGTGAATTAAATGAACCCTGCTCCGTGGCCCACCATTTTTCCATAGAAACTGTATCAATCATCTGGACCATCAATTTCTAATATTAAAAGGGAAGAGGCAGGGAACTTGTAAAAGCAAAAAAAAAAAGGAAGCAACAAGCTCACATTTGCCAATGCATTCAGTTTGTCGGAACCAGGTGAATTTTCATTTCTAGAATTCCAAACCAGTGTAATCTGAACCTTTCCTAAAATCATATAAATTAAATAAAGCAAATGTTATTCATTGCCATTAACAATACAAATATCTATTCGTTTCTCTGGCTTAATTAATGAGTTATAGAAACTAAGAACTAACCATTCATATATCTTTCAGACGCAGGAAGGGATGTATTATGCGTTGTCACCGCCATCTGCAAGTACCCATTCGCTAGTGGTTAATTTTATGAATGCAGAAAACTACAACCATTGACTGAAGTCATCAACTACCCTATTGTTATGAATAGTGCACCTGGACATATCGCAAATCACCAGTACCTTCATCTTCAATGTATGGCCCAACACCTAATTCAGTAATACCTAGATGATATTGAGGTAAAGCACATAAAACATAATTATACGAATAAATTGAAGAATTACATAAAATAAACATAGTGACAATAACAAAACAGGAAAATACCCTGTCGAAGCAGCTCCACAGCAGCATTAATTTTAGGATGATGAGCTGCACGGAGAAGACATTATTCATTGGCTTAATTGACATAACTCCACATCAACCAAGGAGGACAATTAAAAGTAAATAGGGAAACGAACTACTTTTACACTCAAACACAACCAAAGAAAAATAAATTGACAAGTGGCAAGCCATGAGTAGAGAGAATCCTCTCCATTAGAAGAGTGCCATGTGGCAAAGGTGGCTTGCAACCTAAGCTTCAAATACTCTCCAATGAGAGGTGGACAAGTGACAAAAGAAGCTAGGAGAAGAAGCTCCCTTGTAGTGCCTACTTCGAGTGTCATGTGGTGCCTTCTTGAACTCAGTTTTCCTAGGTGGCACCTTTTTGGAAGCTTCTTTCAAAGGCGATAGTCTACTTGTTCTTATGAGCTTCAATCCCAAAACACTACACTACTTGACTCAAAATACAAGGCTCAAAATCCTATTCAACTTAGCCCAAAATACAAGGCCCACAATAAATTCTACATTACTCTATACAATTTTTAAAAGTAGAGGTCTTGTAATCTTGATGCTCCAATATCTTTAGAGTGATCTTTTTTCAAATTTGAACTTGGGCCCAAATGTTTGTTTGGAGGCCCACACAAGCCCAATAAGGCCCAAACTCATGATAAGCTCCTAATCAAGGCTCTAGTTCAGTGATATCTTTATCCTTGTCTATAGTATTGAGGATGGGTTTGCATCAATGGAGGTAATGACATTGGTAATAATAAGATAGTTGTGGGAGTCATAACAATAATGGCAAAGGTCTTAGTAGTGATATCAATGGTAGAAGTGGTTGTGGCAACAATAAAGGTGGTGGCGGTGGTGATAATGATGATGACAGAAGTGGCTATTGGTAGTAGTGATGGTGTAGCGATAATTGTCGCAACAGAGATAAGTACACAATCACTTAGGGAACCACCCTCAAAAGGTAATTATCAAGGGGGGTAACCAAACACATAAATACTCCATTCAGCATCCAATACTACTCGAAGTTCGACTTGGACCACCCATTAGTACCCAAGTTCCTATCATAGCACCACCCTTAGGAGCTGATATCTACACAGATTTCACCCTACAAGACTTTACTTGATGACACTTCACTCACAGGTAGTCCTTTTCGAGATATCGACAACCAATTCTAAGACCAATTAATAAGTACCCAAGCACTCAGAGAACCCACCCTCGAATGCTAGCTATTACGAGAGAACTAAAATACTTAAATACTCCACCGAACATCCTATACATGTGGGATTTGGGCACCCCATAATGCCAAGTTCCTATCATGATGACATTGTGGTGAAGTTAATGGAGTAGTGATAAATGCTAAAGTATCCACAATGATAGTGATGAAAATAATGGTGATAGTGACAATGATGGCTGCCACAACAAACATTGGTGGTGGTGGTGATGGGGTGGTGGCAACAACAAGAGGGGCGTGGGTGAGGGTGGTGACGAAGACAACAACAAAGGTGTTGGTGGTAGTGACAACAATCAGAATGGTGGTGACAAGGGTAATAAGGATGACAATTGTTGCAATAAAAAGTATGTGTGGAAAGAGGGAGAGAGAAGTCAACTATCCCATTATGTTCTCTTCTAACTAAACTCTACCTACGGAGAAAAAATTCGTTGAACCAACATGATAGAAAAGACACTAGGATAAGAAAATCATATCTTGTTAGTACACCAAACAATGGGAATTAAAAGGTATCATTTTGTATTAAACTCGTTTTATGTTGTATCCCATTTTGAAAGTGGACAAAAATGGTATAGAATCTTGTGAAGGCACTCAAAGAATAACAATATATATATATATGTGGTCTCTCAGTTAGGCGCTCCAAAATATAAGTAAATCTTATTTGATTCCATTCTTTTTGATGAAATCATTCTCCAAATAACCATTATTTAATTCATTAATTTCAAAACCCCTTTTAACCCACATAAGATCAATCACATGGCTTTCAAAATAAAGAAAGAATATTCTCATTTGAAACAAGTTTCCTTAAAGTTGAAGCTTCCATTAGAAATTGAAAGTTCATCTTCTAAATGAGACTGAGAAAATTAAGTGAAGTTAGTTAACAATTTTAACTAGTCTAAATTAGTTTGTTTGCTTTTTTTAACTTATATTTGAGTGTAAATTGAGTATAAACTATGTACTTTTCTATTATGGAATAGCATAGCAAGAATGAAAATTTAGAAAACGAAAGTTCATGTTCTAAGGATATTGACAAAAATAAATGAAATTAACTAACATTTTAACTGGAGAAAAATAGTTTATTTGGTTTCTTACTTATATATGAGACCAGACGCCTTATGAACTGTTTTTTTTTTTTTCACTGTGGAATAACTATATAGATATATGAACTGGACCTTTGCATTGTGGAATGTCAACTATGTTATGAGTACCCTCCTCATAGAGCCCAATAAGAGGCTCCGTTGATGAGCCACGCACAGCCAATTTCGCACGGCACCTCCAACCCCACTACAACAAAAACAAAACTAAATTTAAAAGATTTTTTTTAGAGATAGAGAGAAACCAAAAGGACTCTGTGAATTGCGAAGAAAACCAACCAGTTTACACGTGTCAAATGTCAAGTCAGAAACGCCGTGTTTCCGAAAGAAATCGGTGGCGTCTTCCAATATAACCGGACGATGGAGGTTGAACTCGTGCGTGCACCCCGAACACCTGAAAAAAACAATAACATAAATAAATAAATTGAGTTTTAAAAACCGAAAATGTGAAATGAGATTGAGTAACTGATGACCGTACGATTGGAAGTGCGGGCAGTGAAGTGCGCACGTTAACGGCGGGGAAGATGGAATTGAAGAAGCGGGTGCCGACGTCTGCGGAGGGAGGGCGGTGGAGGCGGTGGCGCGGCAGGCGAAGAGAGAGAACGACGCCGGTGCTGACACGAGACGGAGGGTCATTTTCCGGTTTGGGGAATAACGCGGGAATGGATAATGAAATTATAAATTATCTTTAAACTTATAGTTCCAACGGTTTATAGCAACTGGGCCGAGCCCAGAAACTGGGCTTCAAAGTCAGGCCCAATATAATCCCCACGCTTGCCCGCAACATGTTTGATTATTTGCCTTCATTGTGAGAGAATAACTAACTTGTGATCGCGATGAGTATCTATGAGGAGTTGAGAGAGATAGTGAAGATTCAGAAGTTCCGAAGATTGGTGTCGTATACTGGGTTCTACTGCTTCGCTACGCTCATAAGCTACGCTTACGTCAGCAATACCACAAGAGCTGGTTACTCTAGAGCCGATCAATTCTACGCGTCCTACCCCGCTGGTACCGAGCTTTTAACGGACACTACCAAGGTTTTTTCTTTTGCTAATCTAATCAATTTGAAAATTAGAGCATTTTCTTTTGACCTAAAGTGTTTGAAACTGGTTTCAGTTGTACAAAGCTGCACTTGGAAACTGCTTCGAAGCTGAGGAGTGGGGTCCGTTTGAGTTCTGCATCATGGCGAAACATTTCGACCGTCAGGGGAAGTCTCCATATGCTTATCATGCGGTATGATGCATGCATGCATCCATATGATGTCAAAGGGCTTGTTATGAATTGCTTTAACTTTTTCATGAATGTTGATGCAAAGAAGAGGATTCTTACTGCATTGGGGATTTACTCTTTAAATGTTGGGAGAAACTATTGGATAGGATTATTCTTCTCCCTTTATGAGTGGTGGACAGTGGAATGGTTTGTGAATTATGAGTGACATATAGTGGTCTGTGATAGGAAAATGTTTGAAAAATTGCATAAAAACTGGATTCTGATATGATAATTTCTGCATGTGAGAATATTAGAAGTTCTAATTGCTGTGTTTAATATATTTCCAAACTTTTCCTTTAGTGTCAAGAGAAGATCCTGAAGTTTTTACCTGTTATAGGTTAGGGGCAAGGCTTGAAAAAAAGGTTTTGATGACAACATAAAGGTTTTTGGAGTATTTGTGACTGCAGTTTCAGTTGCTTTTTGCAATTTCCCGCAATATCAAGAATTGCAATAGAACTATCACTGCAATTAAAACCTTGGTTAGGGACAAATCTAGTTTCCAGAAACGGAGGATAATAGACATGATTTCCTTGTATTTCTCATATCACCTGAAATTAGTTTTAGATAGCAGTATTAATGCCTAGGATTATTACTTTCTCAGTCAAAGTAGACAGACCTTCATTTGGCCGAAGGATTTTTTCTATGTTGTTTTGTATAATCAAGCAATAACAGATATGGAAGAACTGATACAAATATTTTTCATAATTGCTCTTGTTGAAAGCTATGAGCAATTAATTTATCAAACCTCAATAGAATACGTTTTTTTTTTTAATAAAATCTAACAGCATAAAATTTCAACCATGCTTCGTGTGTTTGTTGAATTTTGTTACATTGTTCCATTTCTTTTGGATCTATACAGATTTTATGTAATTAACAAAAAAATTTGACGTGTTTGCCTTCTTACAGCAATACATGGCACACCTCCTTTCTCTTGGACAACTTGATGGAAGTGGTTGATCGGAGTGATTAACATATAAACTATGATGAAGTACGACAGAGTAGAAATTTTTGCAATATATGAAGACTGTAAAGTCAAATAAGAAAACATGAGGTTTGAGTACTTATTGAGATTTGAACGCCCAATGTATTCTACAGCCTTACTCTGAGGAATAAGGAACAAAATATGTGGAGCATTTTCTATCTTTTGTGTAGCATAACAACAAATACTCACCTTTCTTCTTGTTCTTTGATATTCAAAATTGATTGTAATGTAATCTTCTCATGATGGATCCTTATATTTTAAATGCTTGGATGTACGTATTGATACAGTACAATAATTGATTGTTAATTTGTTATACTTGATCTTCCAGTAGGCGAAAAACTGAATCAGTCTTTAAGTTAATAGACTTCAAAATAATAAAAAATAAAAAAAATAAAAAAATATACTAGTGTGTTGGTTTCCATTTACCAGTTAATGCTTGAAATATTGGGAGAAAGGATTAGGCTTGGAAAGTGGATAGTACAATGGTTGATTTTTCTTTTCAGAAGATTCTGTTGGATTAATTATTTTGTAGACATACATAAATTAGTAATTTCTCTATATTAACTTATTTGCCATAATATTAGGTAGCCATTATTGTTATTATTTATTTGATTGTTATTATTTATCTGGTTATATAATATATTATGTGAATATTTATTGGGTCAGCTGATAATAGGTGGGCTGAGCCCATATTGTTAATTAATAATATATAGAAGAGTCCCTACAACTGTCCTGAGTCAGTCTTTATTCTACCCTATTAAAGAATAAAGAATACAATTCTTTGTATACGCGGCTAGCCTTGGGAGCAGTTTGTACACACTCTTGTCTCTTCATTCTTTACAGAGACCATTAATCAGGAAAGGACAGAAACAACAAGATGATGAATCAAAGCTTTTCTTCTATTCCAGGTTCTAATTCTTTTATCTTATATATAATATGATGTACTCATATGCCATAATCAGACTAAATTGAAAACCCTAATTTGATTATTTCTTTCAGATTCTAATTTTCTACTCATCATAATTTGGTTAAGGACCAAAAGCTTATCTTTTCGAGACAAAATGCCATCAAATGTTGATGCTTTGTTTCTAAATATCCATGACAACCATGAGTGCTTCTAAAGGTACTGGTTAATTAAGTTATCTTTCACCAAAGTTAGTTTCGAATTGGGAAAGCAATGTGTGAAGAAGACAACTTGAGAACAACTATTTTTTTTAATTCCATAGCAGTCCCAACAAAGCTCTGCCCTTTGATGATCCTCACAAACTGATGTTTTAGATGCAGATATAGTAGTTTCCTACCTCACTTGCAGTCTTCGTTGAAGAAAACATTTTCGCAGTGTGCAATTGCTCCCTGGATTCAATTTTGTAACTATGAATTTTCCGTGTCCCTCTGAATTTGGCCATATGGGTTTTTCTTTGCCACTTGCACGTACTTATTTAGAAATTCCCTGCCTTTTGAAACTAATCTTCATTAACAACTTTTGTTGAGGTTGCATATGTTTTCTATAGGGAACTGGATTTCACATGCTATAAAATTCTATAAAATAGATCACAACTCAAGTTAGACAAATCCTTTTGAGGTGAAATCAATTTCATTTGAAAGCTTATTGATTAAAGTTTTAAAATTTTTATATATCTGTTCAATTATCGGAAAGTCCTCCAACTGGGTTGTTTTATTTGGGTTAGGAATAAGAATGCATGTAAACCTATTATAAAAGAGTGCTTCTTCCTGCACCTCCATATCATCTTCCTGCACCTCCATAGCCCATACGAAATGACCATTTTACCCATTTTAAAGAATTTTAAAACCCAAATTACCCTTCATCCCCATTGACAGTCTTCACGTCTGCTTCTTCCTAGACCAAGTCTGCACCCCTTTGCAAATCTCCGGCGACTACACCTCAATCGCTGCATCTCCACCGGCTACACCTCCTGCACTGCTGCTGCACGTCAAGACTCAGACGGATCTGCTCCACCTTCACTGCCCCTCCACCTTGGCTGCACCTCCATTTTCACTGCCCCTCCACCTTGGCTCCACCTTCACGTAAACAAATAAAAAAAAACTTAAGTTTCAAGTACGGTTTATACAAACCGTATAAGAAAAATTGTTTTACGGTTTGTACAATCCGTAAAAAATTAAAAAAGAAAAATCATACTTACGGTTTGTACAAACCGTGAAACTATTTTTCTTCTGCGGTTTGTATAAACCGTAAAGCGTTGAAACTTACGATTTGTATAAACCGTAAAGTTCTCTCATACACCTATACTTATACGGGTTGTATAAGCTGTAAGTTCTTATGCATTTCAAATTCTTTACGGTTTATATAATCCGTAACATTCAAATATCCTCAAATTAAACTTACGACTTACAGAAACCGTAAGTGTATAACTCTTACGACTTCTACAATCCGTGAAAAACATAAAAATCGAAAAACAAGTATCTCGACGATGACAGTGCTTACTCTTCAGCCACCCACTCCGACCGACAACCGCCCAAAACGCCTTCACCCCGCCACTCCAACACCATCGAAATCTTCCACTACTGTGACTAAACTGTACTGTACCTCCACCGCCGAACTGAACTGTACCTCCTTTCTCAAAACCCTCTTTTCTAACCACAGGAACAATTCAGTCATTTACTCATGTCTATTTTTGGAATTTTAAAAACTATGGAGGTGCAGAAAGACGATATGGAGGTGCAGGAAGAAGCAGTAATTATCAAATCATGGGACAAGGTGGCGAATTCAACCCATTTGGGCTCGTTTTGCGTAATCTGCCAATGAGTCTAGGGGGTGGGTTTGAGCATTTGTTTTCACTTTGTACTTTTTAATATTAATGTCTAAAATGCACAAAAAATTATTTCTTTATTAAAAATAAACAAATTCTGCCAATTAAATAGGATTTCAAATTAAATACATTATCGTTCCAGTTAGGCATGCTAAAATAGAAGGTGAGCATTAATTAAAATATCATTTTTTAATTATTTGAGACTATGTTTGTTATTATTAACAATTAACAAAAAAATTAATAATAATAATTACATAATAATAATAATAATTAACAAAATCCTAAAAAAATTAAGAGATACCAATTTATTTTAAATAAAAAAATAATATAATGATAATAATAATACTAAAAATAATTTTAATTAAATTCATATGAATTTAATTTAAATAATAATAATAATAATAAATTTATACAAATTTAATTTAAATGATAATAATAATTATTGAAACCATAGTTATAATTAAATTCATACAAATTGAATTAAAATAATAATAATAATA
>Ga0099824_1011279_pt1 | contig 10175 bp, 9 predicted proteins | sample SiratrowhiteBW_FD_76837 | JGI IMG/M metagenome (GOLD analysis project Ga0099824, IMG submission 76837) | Root nodule microbial communities of legume samples collected from California, USA - Siratro white BW | ecosystem: Host-associated > Plants > Roots > Nodule | place: USA: California... | reverse complement strand
CTACAAACAGAATGCCTCTTTCCTACTAGTAATAATAATACGTATATTATCTTTTAAAAATATATAAAATTAACATTAAATTTAAACTCATTCAAATAAAATAGTGTATAGAAAATATGAACACACAAGTGCACCAGTGCCTGTGTTTCTGCTAGTTACTATAAAGGCCAACCACACCCGCAACCTGGTGCAAACAATAATAAAGGCACAATACTACTTCAAAGGCCAACCACATTAGAAAACCAGGTGCAAGCAGGTAAGGCACAATTTTATTCAAGAACTTCACTTTTGTATTTTTTGGAAATTGTTACAGGTACATTATATCCCATTCCAAGAATGGGCTTTTAGAAAAAAGAACAAGTTGTGCACTCAATACCAAACAAACAAAGTCCAAGTCCCCCAAGATAATTTGGCAATTCACATTTTTTTTAACTACTTTACAAACCACGAGAGCTTCTTTCTAACATGTAGTGAAGAATCAAACAAAATCAACTCAGAAAACAATATGGTACTGCTACCCTGAACTCCATGCAAATCTTTTAGCTCAAAAAAGCATAATGGGGAAAGCAAATTCCTAAAAGCCAATATTATGAGAGGAGAATCACCACCTTTAATCAGGGTTTGGAGTATTGACAGAGTACTCATACTCTGGCATTGAGTCACTAAGTTGCACTAAAGACCAACTTGACACTAATTAAAAGATAGTCAAATTTCCAAGGGGACATGCCTAATTGTTAACATGTAATACTTCAACTTGGAGGTCTTAAGGGCCATTCACGTTATTTTGTGGAAAAAATATATTTTTAAATTCAAAACATGTTTCAAAACTTCGCAATAACTACACAAATTTTTTAGAAAAAAAATAACATCAAAACAAGTTGTTCTAATGTTCTTCTGAAATCAAAAGCTAAAAATATTGCATAGTTAAGCAAAGAAAAACTACATAAAAAGGTTTATATCATATACAGTGCATTCTCTTCTAAAACCTATCTAAATGTACCCTGACCTTTCTTTATGTTTCGAAGGAGAATAAAGAAAATTATTGAAATTTTAAAAAATAATTGCTTGGTTTAAAAGAAAATAAAGTGAAACAAGTTGACTTAGGAATCAAGTTTCAATTTTTACCTCCAAGTTTCCTCTACAATTCAAATTTCAACTCATTCAGGGTAAATCCTAGTTGACATCAAATAGGGTGTGGAGGGCAGCAGGAGCTAGAGCTACACCCTAATATGTACCCAACATCCCAATGAATTTTAAAGCAAAGCTTAACAATACACAGGTGCATATAACTACAAAGCTAATCACTTAAAATTTATTAATATTTATAAAATGAGGGGGTATATCATGATTATAGATTACAGTAGCACTCATAGTCCCATTACAGATACTGCAAATCACTCATCACAACTACAGCAATTCAGTAGCAGCCAATTGGCCATAATTTTTTTAAAACGTTGGCAACCATGAAAGTTCTATTTTGAACAAAAGGCACAACATTCCAGTAAGTTAGTCGCACTGCAGGTTTTTGTGTGACTGGAAATCACTAGCAGCATTTATCTCAGATTTGCACTCACCAGGTTGGTTATCAGAATTTCAACTATACTACATAAAATGTGGACAGAAGACAGACAAGAATAAAAAACTTACATTCTGTTCAGTTTCATCATTTTCTGGCTCTCTCTGGTATTTTTCATATGCTTCTGCATCGTCCACAAACAAGCTAGCATTTGACAAAAATAGCTCCCGACCACTGCATTGGAGAAGAAAACAATGTAGCCAGATTAGCAGGAGGGAAGGTAAAATCGTGTCCACCTTCATAACAACATGCACATCCCACATAAACAATAGGAATGGATAATGGATGTACCTCATCCGGTCATTCTTAGCCCTCTCTGCCTGCTGTGCGGCTAAATTGGCATCTCTTTCTTCTATTTTCTTCTTCTTCCATTCATAGAATAAGTCAGGAGTCATAGGAGTCGTAGTTTTCACTTTGGCTCGCTATACCATGTAAAATATTTTGTTAGATAACCTGATAAAATATTATGGCATAGCTTCTAACAAGAAGGACAAAAAAAATCACCTGATTTTCAATCTCCTCCTCGATTGATAATTTCTCAGATTCTTCCTCTAATAAAGCCTTCATTTGGGATTTCAAAACATAACCAGGTGGAAGAGCATGTCTATAATGGCAATTCCTACCACCGTTGGGGCAGACCCAAAACCAACCGTATTGCTTCTTTTCTACCGCATCCAAAAAGTGTTTGCATACCTGGAGATATCAGACAAACAACAGACAGCAGTCATTTCGAGTAACACAAGCCAAACTACAAAAACAATTTGAAAATAATTCAATACACCAAACATTCAATAGAAGCCACACAATCAACCAAAACCACAATTCACCACAAAAAGAGAAAATGAATACCAAACAAATAATGTAACAGTTAAGATTCCAAGTCCAACAAATCTAATAAACATACAATGTCAGTTGGTTTATTCTGATTATAGTCAGTCTTCTTCGACTCCACCACCTTCTCCAAGGTCTCTTGATCCCAGTCCTCCATTGTTTCTGACAACACAACGCAAACCAAAAAGTTAGAAAAAGAAAAAAGTCAATCAAAACCAAACAACACACAAAACAATTATCATCATTGAACTAACTCTATGCAATACCCTGGTCACGCTTATCACTGTAAATGTCAATCTTTTCCCCTTTCCTCTGAACATTCAAATCATGCGAAAACTTGCACTTGAAGCCTTTGGCACACTGCCCCACTTTATAAAACTCACACAATATAGACTTGGGATCAACACCTGACCAAAGCAAACTCAGATACATTAGCTTCCACTTTCCATCAACCCTAATCAAAAAAATATTATAACAGGAAAAAAAGGTACTTATAAAATGATTAGTTCATTACCAACTGGCACTTTAGGCTGAGTAACAGCGATTTTGAACAACTCATTTAGCTCCTTCTCCTTGGCCTTCTCTTCCTCCTTCTTTTTCTGTTAGCACCATCACAGACAATTATTTTCTCACGTAACAATTACAAACCAATCATAAACTTATAATTAAAAAAAAAAAAAAAACAGAGATACATATATATTTGTACCTTGGCATCGACTTTGGCGGGATCGACCCTGGGCTGCACTGATTGCTTAAGGTTTTGGACATACTTCTGAACATTTTTGCTCTTGTTTTTGTTCTTAAGACCGAAGGTCTTGTCCTCTACAATCTTCTGCTTCTTCGCTATATCAGCTTTGGATTGCTGCTTCGGCGGCATATTTTATCGGCATCAAAAATAAAGAAGAAATCTATGTGTTAAATAATATTGATTGCTTCGACGAAAATCGAGAATAATAGAATTAGGGAAAGATATGAACGAACGAAGGATCTGTGTCGTGCGAAGGAGGGTGATGTTGAGAGGGGGAAAGAGGTTTGGGTTGGTTTGGTTAGGGTTCGGAGGGGTGTTGTAGGTTCCAGAACATACGAAGAGGTCTAATTCCCGATCTACCCCTCAAATGCACGCTTGGTTAACTTAACTCCTTTTCTTGTATTTAAAGATGGCCAAATCCACCAGTTCCAATGGATTAGTTTCAACACAACAAGATAATATAAGTTGTTTTTATTTTTAAAAGTTTTTATTGGAGGGTTTCAAATTTTTAACCCTTTTTCTGTGTTTCTATCTTTATATTTTATTTTAGGGTCAGTGTTAAAACGATAATTAAAAAATACAATCAATGTTTCAAATTTTATATAAATTATCATGTAATTTCTTAATAAATTGTTTTTATTGATTATTTTTAAAATTTTTTTTTTCTTTTTTTCATTCTTTTACCCGTATCTAAGTCTTTTATTTTTTTTATTTTTTTGTCCTCTCTCTACCTCCATCCGTCCAAACTTCATTCTTTTCAAAAACACATTTCAAAATCTAAAAATTCTGAAACGGAAGCAACCTTAGTTTAGTGTTAATTAGCAAGTTTAAAAATAAAGTTCTCTCTTTTTATTGATTCTGGTAGTATGATCTCTCGTTGCCTTTCAATGAACTAAAAATGTTTGTTTGCTGCTATTTTCCTATATTGTAGTAAATAGTATAATTTATTTAAATTTAGTTTATTTTATAGTATATTTAATAAAAAAATCGTAATATATAATAATAATAATACCTACTAATAGATTCATAAATTCAAGAATAAAGTATATTTTTATAGTATTTATTATAATATTTTAGAAAATAAATCGACAATAAAAACAAATTTAAGATTTAGCTTTAGAGATAAATAATATAGCAATGAATATTTTTTTAACAAAAAAGTTTAAAAAATAGGAAAATCAATTATTCAGTTTTTATCTTTATAATAACAACCATCAATTTTATCTTAACAAGATATTTTGTCTTATTTTTATAAAAACTATCAACTCTTCTTAAAATTCTAGCGTGACTGCAAGAGTATTCGACCAAATTCTTAAACAAAATTAGATTATCCGTTATTTTAGATTTTTTTGAAACTACTTTCGATGTCTATCTCTACTTTATACCGATAAAGGAAGCCAAGTGTATGTGTTTTTATGTTAGTTTGAAATAGAATTTTATTAAAAGGATGATATTTGGTAAGGGAAGCTAATTGCATGTTTTCTTTTAAACCTTAGATAAAAGAAACTAGTTTGAATGTTTTAATATATATACATGTAATTATATCTTTTTTTAAGTATGAATTAGATGAATTTGAATTAAATAGAATGAATGTTTAGGTATTGTATGATGTAGTATTAATGTCTATGAATAATATGGAATGGTGATTGAGACATAGAGATACTATGTTGAGATTGTTAGGATGTGTATTGTTTGAGGATTTGATCTAAGGATGTATCCTAACTCTATTGGTACATTGGATTCATATAGACAAAGATTCACATAGATAAAGATTAGCATGAGATGAGAGTCAGATGAGGTTCATATGGTCATGTCAAGGTTTGAAATATGAGTTGACCGGAATAGGACATATGAATTAACCTGTGCATATGGAAACTATAGTTGAGTAATTGAGTCTAACTCAATGCACAACTCTCTAAAAATAGATAGTCCAGTGTTAGTTTAGCTGTGATAGAAATTTAATTTATGAAAATATATCTTTTTTTTTTAACTTTCTAACTAATCCTTATTGTTGTGTAGTGTTTGTTTTGTTTTAAACATGAGATGATGATGTATTCAAGTGAGCAAAAGATTTTGCAGGTTCGCTATAGGAGAAGTTCAACTTTTTATTTTATTTTGTGATTATAAGAATATATTTTTATTAAATCTTGTGGAAAAAGATATTTTTAAATATATGATAAATATATGAATATTTATATTTAAGTCTATTATATAATTTCTATGCGATATAGTTGCTATGAGGAGTTACATTTATTATTTTTAGAAATACAAAAATATTTTTGTATGAGTTATAAAATTTATATATTTAAAAGATTTTGGTTTTTAATCTCTATATATTGGCCTCCACTTACTAGATCATGGGTTCGTCCTTAGTTAGTTCTTCTCACATGAGAAAAATAATCTGAAATTGATGCTCCAACTCTATTCAGAGTTGTTTCAAACTTAGCGTGTAAAGCTTAAAATTATTATGCTTAAAAATAATCTCTTCACTCTTACTTGTCCTTATCGAGTCTCAAATGTCTTTGGAAGTTTCTTTCATCAAAAATGATTTCCAAAATAGAACCACCATTGCCTGCTACTCCAATTTTTGTGTATGTCACTATTATATCAATTTCAAGTTCAATTTTTTTTTTTTCTGCAGCTAATACTCCTTATACCTTACGAATTCTCCATTAGCATAGTCCAAATAATGACCATAAAAGGAGAAAGTATTGGCTTCAAAAAAGCGTCAAAAAGCCATGGGAAGCAAGGTAGTATGGAAACTAAGATCTCTTAACCTCACTCTAGATGTCAATGATAACACATACGAAACCGAAAATAATTAGGAGGAAAAATACTTTTACTTTGTTATTTGTTTAAAAAAAATTTAGTTGACTTAATAGGCATAGTACATTAAAATAAGATTTTAAAAATAATACTGAATCTAAAACTGAATAACCACTCATTACAAGTTATTCCTAAAAGCTTAATTGATCCTTGATGAAACTACTCATGACTAACAACCGCTAATATATAATTGAAAATTTATTGACTAAGCTGAATCAAAGAAAATCCAAAAGTTAGTTAATTATGGTAAACACAGATAATTTTGAAAGAAATCAACAGTCCTAAACTCGTGGAAGTGCTTGCTAAGAGGAAAGTAGTTGGTTGCGTAAGTCCAGATCAGGTGGATGCAGGAAGGGAATCCCAATTCTCCCTTCCAAACGTTGAATATCAAATTACTGATCAAATTTCCTTAATTACAGGTAAGTAGTATAAGAGTCTGTGGAACATGCAAATTTAACATTACACTGAAAAGAACTTCTTTCTATGAGAACAATTTATTAACAAAGCAAGACATATGAAAGAATTCAAAGATTAAAACATTAGCTGAAAGGACCCTCCAATCACCATGACAGAAATTTTCTTTCAAATTGTATCTCTTTGATACCAAACCAAAATCAGGTAGCATTTAGTGTTTTTTTTTCCAAAGAGCACTATCGCTAACCATACACAATCCATTCAGTTCTGAATTAGGAGCAAGATCAAGGGAAACTCAAGCAATTCTAAAGCACACAAGTTTTATAATTTCATAAACTCGGTAACCCGTTTCCTGATGGAAGAACAAGAAAACAATAGAACAGAAAATTATAAACTCAATCAGGAAAAATATAGACCATAAATTTACTTTCGAACAATTTAGGATACTTAAAATATATCCATTTTCCAACTATAAATTGGGTGGAGATGCTACAGCATGACCTAGCTGTCGGGACAAGTAGAGGCAAAACTACCATTTCAATCCTCAGACATTACTACATTACTCAGAAGTCGCGACCAAACTTTCAGCCGCAATTTCAAGGGCAAACAACCTTGTACTGGTCGGGGCAAATTGCAAGAGGCTTATAATGTTTCCAGATCAAATTTGAAGCTAGCTCGAGCAAAACTCAAGCATTTCAAAAGTACTTGAGTTTTATAATTCAATAAATCCGGTTCCCTGTTTACTGATGCAAGAACAAAAAGAAAACAGTAAGATAAAATTATAAACGCAGTCTGAAAAAACATAGACTGTCCACATAATGTTTAAACAACTTTTCAATGAAGGATACTTCAAAACTCATCCAAGTTCCAGTACAAATTGGGTGAACATGACTAAGCAGTTGGGACAAGTAGCGGCATAGCATAACCACCATTCTAATTCTTAGATATTACATTGCCCACAGGTCACAGCCAGTCCTTCTGCTGCAACTTCAAGGGCAAATAAACTTCGGAAAGATATTGAAAACCGAAGGTACTCAAAGCCTGTATTTCAGCCTTCTGCTTAGTTTTGACCATCAAAGTCAATTCCTCGACCCAACCTGGATTCTTCTTGACAAAATCCTCCTCCAACAAGTCCTTCCCAGTCTTAATATCCTGCTCCGTCATTGGCAACCTACATTGCTCAGGTATCTTGTACTTGTCCAAATCACTAGGCCTAACCCCAAGCCACTTGATATCAGGGGTAGTCAAGTTGGCACTATCATAGGACATGTTCTTTGACCCACACCCATAAACCGAAAGAATCTTCAACCCGTAAGGATCACTGTCAACCAGAGCCAGCACCGGCAGCTTCAACTCTGTCTTCATCTTCCTCAAGAACAGCCTAGTGGAAACATCTGGCTGGCCCTTTGCAGTTACAATTATACAAGGAAAGCGGTTGTAGAACCTATCCTCAGCCAACCTCATATAAGCAGCATCCTTCTCCACCAACAGAATGAACAAAGCATCGCTCTGCATATCCCCAACTCGATCAATATTTGGTGGAATTGCCTTCCCTCCCATCCCCATTTTAGTGCAATCAATCATATCCCCATTGTCACTGAAAATCAACCTCCCAACCACCACCCCTTTCTCTGCAGCTACAACATTGAGGCTGGACCTAGTGCATCCCAGCATGCACGAAACATCATCCAGAACAGCATCGGATTGGATCTGATTAACAAAAAATTGTAGAATTGCTTATTTTTTTTTTTTTTAAAAAAGAATATCATTAGCAAAATGCTAAATGATTATTTATTTGTGAGTTAATGATATTTTTGCTTCTATTAAATTGCCAGTTGTTGTTTTTTGTCCTTGATTTTAAAAAGGTTCCACTTTTCATCCCTGCATTTTCTAAATACCCAAACTTGTCATATAGTCTAACACTCTAACTCTGTTATTATACAATTACTTCGTAATCTTTCTAACTAGCATTCTAGTCATGAAGACAGATTATCAAGCAACTATTCAAAAACAACTTCTTTATGTAGAGACTGCAGATACCCCTGTGGATGGCAATCTACTAATGACAGAGACCACTATATGCAGCAAAATTCTCTCTTTGAATGTTTAACACTTGTGTCTAATAACATTTTATACCACCAGTTAAATTGAAACAGGCTAGTAGCAGTTGATCCACACAGTCAGTTGTTAGACTTGACAGAGTTAAGCAAATTGTTAACTAACCTAAAAGAATTAGGATTTATCTATAAGAAACTTTAGGAGAGAGAGAGAAAAAAAGACGGAAAATGAAATAAGATTTTTCACAAATTAAAATCAGTTTATACATGAATTAAAAATCACCCTTTAGATAAGAAATTTTACAAAATAGCTTTTACAAATGAAACAATTTATCGATTGGAAGAAAAGTGGGATGCTATGAATAGAGATAGATGATACCTGGTCTTGAAAGAGTTTGACATCGGTGTAGAAGAGGTCACGCTTGGTGACGTGGATGCCTTTGAGGCAGAGCTGGTGGATGAGCTGGAGGATGCGGGCGGTGATGGCAGACTTGCGCACGGTGGAGATGTTGGCGAAGGGGCGTTGGGAGGACTTGTCCTTCAGCACGATGCGGTCCAGCTCCGCCACGTAGAGCTGGTTGGCGGCGGAGCGCGACGGCACGTCAAAGGAGAAGCCCTGGCCGGAGATGATGGAGTGCGAGATCTTGAGGATGAGGGACTCGATGTTGGACTGCACCGAGGAGAGGGACAGGTCCGCCACCTCGCGGCACCGGAACGGGAGCGTCAGGTCCTGGAGCGTTAGGGTTTGGGGGACTGAGGAGGAAGAGGATGCGGTGGAGAACTCTTTTAGGGTTTCGAGGATCAATGTGTCGGATTTCAGCTTGTCCTTGAAGGGGAGTTCGTCGCCGATTGGATCCTTTCGCCGGCGTTTTTTGTTGTCTGCCATTGGGCGGGAAACGAAACGAGACGAAACGCGGGTTTTGACCCTGGTAGTGAGTGAAGGAGTGAAGGACTGAAGGAGTGTTTTTCCTTGTAAAAGCTGAATTTTTATTTATCCAAGGCTTTATGTTATTAACTAATTTAGTCCCTTGTTAAAAATGGCAAATTTAATTTTGGTTTGCTTTTGGACTAGATATGAATAGAAACTTTGTGAAAAAAATTGAAAAGGGAAGAAATGGATGAAAAAATAATAATAATAGCAGGAGTTATCCATTTATATTTTTATTATTTTCCTTTTTATTTAAACTTCGTCATTCAACTTATTTTTAGGGTGTATTTAATTAAAAATTTAAAAGATTGTCTGACATACAGAACTCTACTAGATTTTAAATGATTGTGTTAGAATGTAACTACTTTTTAATTTTTCTTAAAAGACTTTTATGATTAGGATTTTGTAATTCAGATTTTAAAGGATTCCTAAAATTATAAGATTTTAAATTCAATTTTAAGAATTCACAAAACTTTAAAAGATTGGATGCATTTAATAATGAGATCAAACTCTCATTTCGGCCAGCTTAATAATATTGTCATATCCAACTCAAAGAACATAAAAAAGGTTAAAAAAAGTTATTAATTAAAAATGGTAGAAAATGACCAATAAAAAACAAATAAATAAAATAAAAAGAAAGGATTTGTTTGAAGAATAACATTCTCAACCTATCTTTTATTATCTAGGTCACATTACTAAAAAGCAAAAGTTTATTCGTTACAAATTACAATAAATATATATATATATATATATATATATATATATATATATATATATATATATATATATATATAT
>Ga0099824_1011275_pt1 | contig 10180 bp, 5 predicted proteins | sample SiratrowhiteBW_FD_76837 | JGI IMG/M metagenome (GOLD analysis project Ga0099824, IMG submission 76837) | Root nodule microbial communities of legume samples collected from California, USA - Siratro white BW | ecosystem: Host-associated > Plants > Roots > Nodule | place: USA: California... | reverse complement strand
TATTAAAAAATTTGAAAAAAAAATATATTTAATAAAAAAAAAAAAAAATGTTTAAGAAAAATAAGCAAACAAAAAATAAATTAAAAACAAAAGTAATTTTTTCAAAAAAAAAAAAAAAAAAAACAGAAACAATGGTAACATGAAGTAAAGAAATGGCATAACAAAAAAATACAAAGAATAAATTTTTTTTCCTAACTACTACATTATATTCACACTGAATACCCCATTACACACTACTATAGCCAATAACCATTAAAATCAAGGAAGAATCACATTACAAAATAACATGGGATCAAGAACGAATAGTTCATTAAAGAAGAGTTGCTACATGAGAGTGAAACAATAATCACATACGAATTCTTTTCTGGGACACCTAACCCTCTCCCTTCCACAAGCCTTATAAGTTACATGGATTAGGACCATTAAATTCTGGTTTTGCTATAGGTTCTAGTAACCACACCTTGCAGACTAGTGCTACTTAAACTTTTTTCGTCACTTGATATGAATAGGATACAGCGATAGACGAACAAGGCAATCATATTCCCATGGATTATTTTTAAGCATTAATACCTGAACAAAAGCAAGGCTGGTCCATCCCAAGCTTCCATCTGACCCTTGTAGTAGTCATAGAAGTCAAGCGCCTAAGAAGTAAAAGCAACATTAAGGACACTTCCATGCATAATTTGAAAAGAATTGGTTCAAAAGATTCTAAGAAATAAAAGATAAGACGCAACAAACATGACAGATTGCACTTTTCAGAGCAAGCATGAAGAATAAGAACTTAAACATTCATCTTAAGGGGACAAGGGCCAAACACACTCTATATAAGTCATTCTAGTAGTTACTAAGTCCTTTTTACTTCTTAGATTCAGTTATCAATTAACATCATAATGGGTAGGTAAATTTTATTAAACTTCGGTTTTACTTTCATAAGTTGTCCTTGACTTCAAATGTTGATCATTTGAAAAATCAAGATATTCAGATTTTTAATAAAGAAAAATCAGGGTTGTTAGTGATGAAAGCAGAAAAAGAAAAATGAGAAAGTGATAGAAAACAAACAAAGGAAATGAATAATTTTATTGAACAACTGAGATCAGGACACGGAACTCCTCTCGAAGGGTTTCCTTTTGACAAAGTATTACCCCTTTCATCCAATTACTCTAACTCGTTTCCTCCCAATCCCCACTATTGATCTAAATGATTCCCTCTAACTAACCACATCTTAATTATAACTGTCCACAATTACTTGTCTAGTTCTTTCTGTCTCATCAAAACTTAATGGATCATACAGAGAACGGAAAAGGGACAAGATACAACACAAGTTGGGAACCATAAAATCAAAACCTTGCCAAACATTAAGTGGGTTTCAACCCTATTTAGATTGTCAGCATACAGAATAAAAGGTCATCAAGGCCAAAATTCATTTAAACCAACAATCTACAAACAAAATCTATACAGAAAAGTATCCTTTAGGTCCCTCAATTTTTAGTAAAAAAATAGCTATAATCCCTATACATTAAAACAATGAGCTTGGTCCTTATATTTTTTATAATTGATGAATTTTGTGCCTCACCCAAGTATCCTAAGAACAATACAGAGAGACAATTTATCAACTATCAGAGATACAAAAACTGAAATCTCCAATTTTAAAATATAGGAATTAAGACCAATTTTGACCAAAAATTGCTAAACCCATTTTATCCAAATATGTAAAACTTCCTGCAATTTTGTATTTCTGTTAATAACTCACATTATAAATAAATAGTAATAAATTTCAAGCAGCCAAAATTGTTCCTCAATCATGCATCTCTCTGCAGATTTTTGTATTATTTGAGAAACAAAAAGCGATAATAGAAACTATGACTTACAGTAAATGATAAACTTACAGAACTTGCTTTCCCTATTTGGAAAAATAAAATTGACAGAACATGCAACAGGATTTATAACCATGAGATTGGACATGTCAGCAACATAAAACAAATACCTCAGGATATTTGATTGTCAGAGTTGGATGATTTTTATAAGCCTCTGGAACAAGAATCATCATAGCTTCCTCGGGATTTCGGCCACTTCTTATCAATAACTGAACCACAGTAGATCATTCATATCAAGATATAAACATGACTATTAAAACTAGTCTAGAGAATTTGATACACAGAAATTAATTATAATAATAATTTTAATTCTAATTGTAATGATCAAGATGACGATGATGAGAACAAAAGAAAATCTCAAAAACAGAGGTTATTGATAACAAAGCAAAAGATGCATCTGTATATCTTAAAAGGAGGAGTCGTTAAAGAAAAAACAATACAATCAACTCAGAGCAACCATTGCTATTTGAACAATCAATTTCTTGCTTTCGATTTTTTTGTTTAACAATGTTTTACTTTGATAAAAGAGGAAATCCATTGAAGAGAAAGAAGAAGAATACAAATAAAGAAACATCAAATTCTCCAAGCATATGAAAAGAGACAAGCAAAACATGGAAATATATGAAGAATAACTTTAAAGACCTCAGCCCCTTGTCCCAATGTAAATCCTTAAAAGCAAATTGAAATAGTTACATAAGGCCTATGAATATATAAAATCACTTGTATCAACCCTGTTAAGCATCTTAGTCCAAACAAAAAGTAAGCACTTTAGTAGGAGCATTACCTAACAAATAACTTTGATATTTGAAATTTTAAAAAATTTGATTATGAAAAATAATTTGTACAAAAAGATAACATTGAAAAATAATTTGAACTAAAAGATAACACTACAAGTATAGGAACCATAAGTGTGAAAGGATTGTACATTCTAAAACCTCAACAATAAATTCCAAAATGAATCATTATTATCATGACATACTTCTGCAGCACTGTCAAGATTTGCCGAGTCTGATGCCTTAGGATTTCCATAAGGACGAATTTCATCTTCACGACCTCTCCATACAGGTGACTTCAATGATGGTTCACGTGATTGCATCCAATTCAAGTTCCCCTGCACAAAATATGTGGCAATTTCACAAATCAAATAAAAGAAAAGTTTTATAGCGATTTTAAATGCCAAAGAAAACTCAACCTGTACGGTGTTAATTTCTCCATTATGACCAAGAAGCCTCATCGGTTGTGCAAGAGGCCATCTGGGACTAGTATTTGTGCTGTACCTTCGATGATAAATGGCAAAAGGGGACTTGTAAAGATCATTTTGAAGATCAGAATAAAATAACCCAAGCACTTCTGAGCGAAGCATCCCTTTGTAAACTATGGTTTGATTGGATAAAGAACAGAAATAAAGCTCATTTCCCCAACTTTCTGAGCTTACTGCTTTTTCAATCAATTTCCGACAGATGTACAGTTCTCGTTCAATGTCATCAACATTTTCTTCTTTCACAATCTTAACAAATACCTGCTGTATATTGGGCATGGTCTCCTTTGCATAATAACCTACAACAGAAGTATTTACAGGGACAGGCCTCCAACCAAGAACCTCAAGACCTTCTTGCCGAAAAGTATTTGTTATAACTAAACAAAAAATTAAAATACATGTCAGAACATGAGCTGTTGTATTAGAGTGCAAAACTCACATTGGCCCATTTAAGAGAATGTAAACTAATATATCATAATTGACCATTTATCATGCACACAAAGTATTTATGAAGACAATATAGTGTTGCCCAAAGCATGTTTGCATGGTCATATACAAGCTTCTTTTTCTTCAAGGAGGATCTAGTAACAAGAATGAAGGGTAGCAAAAGTCCTCACAGAATTAAAAAAAGAGAGAAACAAAACAAACAGAGAAATTTAATATAGACATCCCTAAACTTTACCATGTTTTCAAATAGCCACCTTGAACATTTGAATCTAAATGAGAGGTTAACAAACTTTGCCATGTCTGCAAATACATGCTTACTCCATGAAAATTGTTCGTGACATGATTTTGTATATAGCCTTCAACATATATAGGGGAAAGAGCATTTGCCCACATCCTTTTCTAAAACATTAACCCTTTCAACTCAACCTTTTAATTATGCAGAATTTTATTATGCTCATATGTCTTGTTTATTCTATAAAGAAGCAGTCATGGGCTTAAGCAATAAATAATAGGGAAAGAGGGAGAATCACACTTAAGCAATAAACATGATTTCCCTTTTTACCCCTCCCACAACCAATTCTTCTTGTTCAACCTTTTTCTTTCTACTTTCATACACTTGCAGGCCTTTATTTCAAGGCTCGTTATCATTTTCTGCCCTCTTTTTCCTTTCCAACTGTACACTTTCATAATGCGCCTATTGTAAAAGCTTTTGGTATATTTTTATTTTATTAGAAATCTTATTTTCAAATTTTCACTTTTTCACTCAACCTCAAAATTGGCTTACAAGATGAAGAATGTACCAACTTATATACATAATTTCGTCATATATTTAATTGATGTGGGATTTCCAACAACACCCTCATGACACGAATTACACATCTTGAACATGAGACTGGATATTTGTGAGTGATTTAAGCTCACCTCAGGTTTACACCCAACTATATGGTATATATTATAATTTGGTCATATCTTTAGTTGACGTGAGATTTCCAACACATCCCCTCACACCAAGAACTAGACATTTCAAACATGAAATTAGATATTTGTAGGTGGTCTAATTGCAATTGATATGATAAATACAACAAATCATGCTAGGATAGGTTCAAATACCATCTTAGAATTTATCTTAGAATTTAAGTCTAACTCAACCTCACAAAACCAACTTCTAAGATGGGGTTATATATTATAATTTAATCATACTTTTAATCAATGTGGGATCTTAGTAAAACGCATTACCTTTAAAAATTAGACATCGGTCCCTTATTATTAAAAGTAACAAAGTAAGGAAGGTGCAAGGCAGGTGGGTGTTATTTCTAAAATAAGGAGGGTACAGGTACAAATATTACTAACCTCAAGGTCTTTCCATTGTTAAAAATCTTTCATTCTCTAGAAAAACTTTGGCATTTTCAATTAATGTTGGGTTTGTTTCAAGGATATTCAAGAGTTCTTCATTAATTTCAAAGGATTTAGAATTGCAGTTATTTGGCAAGCATGATTGGAATCTATAAGTATGATGCTGATAGTTTCATCATTTGAAATGGTTTTGATTAAACTATGGTTATGACTGATTGATTTCACAATTTATACTTTTGGGGAATCCATAATAAAATTCCATAACAAAGCACCACACATGATAAACATAAGGTTTAAGACAACTACATGTTTAACAATGAAAATAAAAGTCCTATATAAATTCAATTCCTCTACAACACAGTAATCATACAAAAATACAATGATACAAAGTAAAGTGATGTCAAACAGCATACTCCATACTACACAAATATGATGCAACAACAAAGATTTTACAATGTATATGTATGTACTCTTATCATTTGTTTTATTCAATGTATTAATTGGAACATGCTTCAAGTACAAGTTCTAGAAAGCTTGTGATTCATAGGTGTTAAAGATATGATTTGAAAATACAAAGCATATTGAAAGATTGATTGTTACTTTAACAAAGAGAAAGTCAAATCCAAGAAATATCAATGTTCTCTGGTCATTTTTGCTTTCTGACAATTGCCATGTCCTCTGAGAATTTTTCACTTTCCGACAGTCGCTATGTCATCTATCCATTTTTGTTTTCAGTAGTCGTTCTGCTCTATGACCAGACCACTTTTAACAAGCTTGACTCATATGATACATAAGTTCCAGCTTCAAAGGTCGTGTTAAAAGATATGATTTGAAATGACAAAACATATTGAAGATTGATTGTCACTTTGACTTTCAAGTCATATCTTTAACAATAGGCTTGTATGACATGTCATCAATGACTAAGCAAACCAGATTATAGCATGCTCAATCAATGAGAAATCTTATAATATGAGTTTGAATCTAAATCAATCCCACAAGACCAACTTATAAGTCGAGGTCCCCAACTTATATACTCTTTTCAAACTCTATTTCTAGTCAATGGGTTTTTCCTAATACATTTCCTCACAACCCAACACCAATCCCTAGGTGTGTGGATAATATGGTAGGAAACTCTTTTCGTAAGGGATGAGATAGACTTTAATACCATCTCATAATATGAGGTTAGTACAATTCAACCTTGCAAAATTGACTGACAAGATTAAACTTTTTTGTCAGTAATATATACAGTTTATCGACTCTATAACCAAAGTGAAACTTACATTTTTTTTTTTTTTTTTTGCCTATAAGAAATAAGAAAATTTTCATTACACAAGAAGGGGAGCATCATGCAACATGAGTCAACAAAATTTACAAACAATTAAACATGCTTTTCTCAGGGAAACCACAAAATGAAAGCCATTACTAGAGCTCAATTAATCATCAAAAATTCAAAACAAGAACATGTTAACCTTTCTTCGCCTCATTGAGAAGTTGTGCCTCTTTGGGTAAGAAAACCATTCCAACTCCAGTGTGCAACTTATCAACGGAAGCAATCCCTTGCTTGTTGGCCCAATTGTCAAGTAGATCCCATGGAATTGCAGTCATCAGCCCTGAACCATCCCCAGAGTCATTATCAGCTCCACAACCACCACGATGTTCCATGCAACTTAAAGCATTTAAAGCATCCTTGACAATCTGATGTGAGCCCTTATTCTCCAAATTGGCTATGAATCCAACCCCACAGGCTCCTCTCTCTGATAGTATGTCCTCCAAGTTTGCAACCTGCCCAACAAGTGACTAGGATACTCAACATGTTATCGTGTAGATTACATTACACAATATTTAAAAGTTGATTAGCAAAGCATTTGAAAAAAATTATGTTCTAAAATAACTCTGACCCCACAATGGTGGAACTTGTATGCATCAGGCCAAAGTCAGCCTTTAAATTAATTGCAAATCAAACTGCAAATTACAAACTGAAATACAACAAGAAAAAAGATGAAACACTCATTGTATATTTAAGGTAATTTAGAATTTATGATGTTTCATAGAATAGTTAAACCAGATTATACTTGTTAGCTGTCCATTGCAAAAGCAGCATTTAGACAAAATTGAAAGTAGACAAGATATGTTGGTTCAAGTGGTAAGGACAAGGATCTTGGTTGTTTCTTGTGAATGGACAAAATATGTATTGGGAGAGTTTTTTACTCTTAAATGGATCAAGCCAACTCAACTAAGATTAGTTGTAGACCTGTGGTCCCATGTGGCTTCCTATCAAGGGTCTAATACCAAAAAAGCACATTGAAAAACAAACAAACAAGGGTACATTCACTTACAACCAATTGCTACCATCCTACATATGGATTTGATTTTGACCTCCAAAGTCACTAAGGAATTGTACACATTCATGAAGTAATTAAATGACACTTGCTGTGACACTTGTTTTGCTATACATTTGCTAAAGCATCATTTAAACAAAACTGAAAGAACAAACAAGGTTACGTTCAGGAAAGCTTATATGATATGATTAACATTTCCAATACATTTATAAAAAATGCAATGGTAACCTGATATTGTAGAATGCATTTCATACTAATATATATAAATTAATGAATTAATTAATTAAAAAAACATCATCAGTGTCTGGAAGCTGACTGTTACAATCTTCCCACATTATTGGAATTTCTTAAAAGAGCAACTTCATAGGGAAGTTAAAGATGAACATAATCTGCCTAGTCATGTAACCAGCTAATGCAAACTGACCATCAGGGTCCTCTCTATGTTTTTACTGACACAGTTCCTGACAATCAAAGTGTCTTCTCAGCAGGCAGGCGGACAGATTTTAGAATTTAGATACAGTTTTGCTTACTATCGAAGTGGCAAAAGAAATGAAAAGGGCAAGAAACTGTGGTTTGGATTTGAGAAAGCTTATGATTGGCCAAGTTGGAGAATGTTCTTACAGAATTTGACATTGCATAAAGACATTGAGTTTATATTCCTCTGAACTAACAGCTAGATTTTTCACAATTCTTAATTATTCTTAATTTTAAGGACGGTGGCTAATTGGGTAAAGGAAGCCTCTATTCCTTGCCTTGGTCTTCGTGATTGATGTCTCTTTGGTTGTTTGATATAAGGAGGTTTTTACAGGGATTCTTTTAAGAACATTCGATCGAGGACATGGTCTCTTGCCTCGGGTTTTCAGGTTATACAAATTCTCTTTCCAGATGAAGACAGAATCACTTTTGGAATGTCCTACACAAAACACAGCAATTAGGTCTAGGAAATTCGCTACACAAAACATCCCCCAACCAAATAGCCATCGCATTTTGTTTTAGTAACTTCCCTCCCCTGCTTATAGCATAAAGTACTGAGGAACTATCGTATCAAAATGACCGTGAATAACCATGCATGTCAGCTAAACGAGCTTGTATAAAGTTACTTAGAGTTCTCCATCATTCAACTTCTGAATTCCCTCGCGAGATTTTATTTTCTACAATTTTATTTCTACAGCTGCGTTGACGCGATTGACTGTAGAACAAATCCAACCAACAGCGTTTTCCTCCACCGTTCAATCTTCCGATCCACAACTTCTCATGAAAGATTACGAAACAGAAAAGCAATCAAAAAAATGCTACAGGAAACCAAAAGCAGACCTGCGGTTTGGAATCGGAAGAAGAAGAAGCATGGAGGCGGTTGTCGGCAGGGCGGTCGAGATGGAGAACAGCCTTGACGGAGGAATGAGAGAGCGGCGAGGGAGAGGGAAACGCTCTCAATCTGCGAGTGCGACGCTTAGGTTTACGGCGGAGAGGGGCGAAGTCGAGGAGGACGTGAGCGTTGTGGAGGGAAGGGAATGGCTCGGAGAGGCGCAGCACGTGCGGAACGGAAGAGACGGAGTGCAGCGCCATGGTGAGAGAGATATGAGAGTGGAGAGTGAGTGTGTGGAGAATAGAAATGGAATGGAGTGGGTGAGTGAGAATTAAGATAAAAGGGAGAAGAGGGAGAGGTCAGGAAGAGGCTGAGTCACACGGGAACTGTCTGAGTCACACATACACCACCAACTCCAAACCTCACTCTCCTCTTCCTCTGTGGACCTGATCTCAAATGCACTCTCTCCGCGCCACTCTCCCTGTTGGGTTTCTGCACTCTGTGCTGCGTTCCATGCTTAGCTCCTGCGCCGGCGCCGTGCGCCACCTATCTTCCTATTCCTCTGATTCTAATCATGATTCTTAATGTTAAGGGTTTAGTCGTGTTCATTGAATTAGAGGGGATAGTTAATTTACACTAATAGAATAATAATAACAGTAGCTCTCACTCACTATTTTGTATTCTAATTTATTTGCATAATTAAATGAATAAATAATGTTTTAAATATATTTTTAATTTTTTCTTTATATTGTAGATCTCATCTTATTAGAAAGTATTATGATCTTGCTTTTTTTTAAATACATAAAACTTTATCACAATAAAAATAATCTAAGTTTATTCAATTTTTAAATAATAATAATTCAGTTTACCACTTGGTTTAGTTGGAAAGGTTGAGAATTAAAAAAAGATAAAGAAATGTAAAAAGTCAGAATTCAATATTAATTTAGTTGATGAAAAAATAATTTTGTAATGGCATAAAAATATAATATGAAATTATTGAAGTACGGTTTGTTTTAATAGTTGTAGTCAGTATGACAGCATAACTTGATCATTTATATTATAAAGTGATTTATGGACACATCATGATATCGGGTGCACAAGATTATTTTCTTAAGCGAAGACCTTTGGATCGGAGAATCTCTGTCCATCACACATTTTCAGTGCTATATTTTAATCTACACATTTTTTTCGTTTTAATTTTTATTTAGAAAAGAGGATAACGTCGTCTGTTGGACGTTTGGTAACTTCCCTATTCCATTGGCAAAAGTAACAGCGCGGGAACCACCGGTATTTCCTTATTACCCGTTAGATCACATTTTGTTCATTACCGTGCGAAAAGGGAATAATTGTAATAGAAAAATGATATGTTGACTGCACGAGGAGTTGAAAATAATTTTTGATAGGACTAGCAAAAGAATATGATATAAAAATTATATTTGTAATTAAATAATATAAAAAATTATTAAAATATTTATATTAAGGTTGCTAAGTGAGTTTATTGTTAACCCTATCTATATATATATATATATATATATATATATATATATATATATATATATATATATATATATATATATATATATATATAAATATATCTATCTAT
>Ga0099824_1011273_pt1 | contig 10182 bp, 2 predicted proteins | sample SiratrowhiteBW_FD_76837 | JGI IMG/M metagenome (GOLD analysis project Ga0099824, IMG submission 76837) | Root nodule microbial communities of legume samples collected from California, USA - Siratro white BW | ecosystem: Host-associated > Plants > Roots > Nodule | place: USA: California... | reverse complement strand
ATTAAAAGTAAAAAAAAAAAAAAAAAGGAAAACTAAAAAAAAAAAAAAAAAAAAAAAAAAAAAAAAAAGAGAAAAAAAAAAAAAAAAAAAAAGATGAAAAAAAAAAGAGAGAGAGATAAGAGAAAGAATCAACGAGAAAAGGAAGAAAAAAAGTTGGAAAAAGAGATAGAAAAGAAAATGTGAGTGATTATATCTATTAATAATAAAAGGTAAAGCTATAATCTTTACGAATTTGTATATATGGACAAAAACTCTTATCAATGCAACGGTCTTGGATTACTTATTTGGACAAACAGTCCTTGATTTTATGTAAGAGGGTGTATTTTTTAGTTTCATAGCATTCAACCAATAAAAGCTAGACACATGCTTTCGTACTGTATAGTTGCATATACCAGTCGGATATAGCGTTGGGGTTGGAAAAAATGTTTGATGATTATTGCTTCCTATTGCTATATTTGCTGGCTAGATACAGAAAATCTGGAGTAGACTAACAAATTCTATAGAAGAATCTGTCATTTTTGTACGTAATGCATTTATGTTTCAATCAATCAGCATTGTGCCTATACCCCGTCCCGTTATTCTCTTTCAGTCCATAAATAAAAGGTAAAAAGTGCGGAAAAAGGTTTGAGATTGACAGCAAAGTGTCTGCTTGCAGTTTGCGTTTCAGATTGGAGACAAACACTTTTTGGCGTATAATGGAATACAATTCTCACGCCAACATAGGCTAGAAATGAATGCTAAGAAAATTATACTGTGATATGTTATCGGCTTTAAAGTAACTTTTTTTTATGGCTACTAGTCCAGTTTAAACTCTTTCTGCTTATTACGTCAGTGGACTTTGAACTGCATCACGGGCCAAAGATTGAATTAAACAAATTTGTAGAAGATGACAATGAACACACTGTCATGTAGCATATTCAAAATGGACTACTTCGATTTGCTTTGTTCCTTTTGGTCAAGTTTTGGCCGAGAGTATCTTATGCAGACTATATAATATCTCATGTTCTTGGCCGACAGCATTCAAATATGCCTACAACTTTTCTTCAACAGAACTTTAGCTTTCAAAAAAAAAACTCGAGAGTGAAAATAGAGTTCGTGCAAACTATTTAACGGGGAGATATTTCATTAGTTCACCATATATATATATATATATATATATATAAGGTTGACTACGTTCAGTTGACTAATAACAAAGCCTAAATACAATAATATAAGAAAAATAATAATGCTGTCATTAATAATTTAAACAATACTAAATATTAATACCCTTATAGCAGGTAGCGAAATACTAAGGTTATTATACATATTATGTGAGGAGCAGCGAATATGTAGAAAAAGGTGGTAGAGAATGGATATGCAAAGTGGAAGAGACATGGATGGTGGTGGGATAGAAAAGTTTTGGAGTGTAGGTGGGAAAAGTACAGGGAGAATTTAGATGGGAGATTGTGTTGTAAAAGTAAAGTGGTAGATGAGAAAGGATTTGTTGGTTAGCGGAAAGCTAGTTTGTGGTTTTGGAAGATAGCAGCCAGTTGATGAAGTTTGGCAGAGTAGCTTGGTCTGCTCTGTAGTGGTTTTGTGTGAAATGAAGCAAATGTGACCATGTAAAATCAGGATACTGTTTGGTCCCATCCATGGCAACAATACTCTCTGGGGCTCTCAACACCTTGTCTTCTTTGGGGCATAGAAAGAAGGCCAAGGACTTCCTCTCCTTGTACTTGTTAACCACTGCCCTATGCAGGCAACTTTTGTATCTCCCATTTGATAATGCCTGCACAACCAACAACTCATGATTCCTCCTGTCTACTTTAACAATATACTCTACATGCATGCATGATCATCTAATGCATTTCCACCGCAGATTAATGCTTCCGTACCAATACTAAATATCAATCAAAGTTTAACAACTTCTTTTCATTATAGCCACAAATCATCTATTTTCTGGAATAAGTTTTAGAACCCCGTTATTAAGGGAAGGAAAAAGAAAAATTACTTCATTTATTTATAGTCGATGTATACCTATTATATCTTCCTCATCCTTAGGTTAATAATAAAAAAAATACTAGTCTAACTTCATTATTCACTTATATTTTTATTTGATACTACATTTTATTAACAAAATATTATATATAAATAAAATAATAATATATATTAATGTTAAAAATAAATAATGATATCAAAATATCAACACTCTGTTAACCACGTTAAGGGTGACGCTAAAGGAGAGGAGCATCAAGGCAACTCGTTTTGGAAAATGGAGCTATAAAAGAAAATTACATCAGATACACAATGCAAAAACACGAAGAAGCTATATTCCCTTCTCTATTTTCAAAAACAATACACACATTAGAATCGAAAACAGATCACCAAATGACTGTTTATTAAAAAATCAAAAAATATTTTTAAAAAACAAAATTAAACATATATTAATATCACTTTCATATAGGCACATTATCATTTACAAAATGTCAAAATGAACATTATAGGAAATAATTCATAGCCACACAATGTACATATATCAGAAGTGCCTAAATAATTCAATATACATATGAGATCTAATGATATCGGTATAATTTGTATTGAATATTACATAATTTAATATTTTTTATTATATCATATTTTAATAGTAAAATAATTATTTTTATATACATTATATACAGACAATTTATATTCTTTTAAAATTAGTTGATTTCTTTTATATATAATTAAAATCGATATAATATATATTTTCTAAAATATATTGCAATATATATGAATCCTTTAACCATTTTATTTTAGGGTTCAACTTTGGCAATATCTAACATAAATAATTATAAAATTATAATTGAACAATAAAATGGACAGAATCTATTTTTATATGAAATTATTAATAATATAATATTTAATAAAATTACGGTTAATGTAGCATTATTCTTTCTCCTTCCCACACATATATCAACATTTAAAAAAAATAACAGTATTGTTAATTAAGAAAAATTATTAGAAAAACTTAAAGAACATAAGAATAAGACAGAGAAAGCTAGAATATTTCAAGGGAATATATTGATTAATTATAGTGGATCAGTCCCATGAATACTCAAGTAATCCTGGAGTTATATTATAAAATATTACATATCAAAAATTGACCAAATTAAATGATAACAATTTATAGTTATTTAAAAAAAAAATTCTAAATGCACAGGCCTGTGATATCCAATGGTTATAACCACTCTGAATAAATTTGGCCCAATCTGTATTTTGGTCAAAGCAATATCTTCGACGTTTGGCCATGAAATCTTTTAATCAAATCTGATGAAGCATGCGTAAATATTTAAGTATATTTTTCGGTTCGATAAAATAATTGATGTTTTATCTTTATAAGGGGTAAAAATACATTACTTAATAGATTTATATAGAGACTAAAATCAAAATGAGTTATATTTTTATTCTAAATTGATGTCAACCTTTTGAATGTGGTTAAATTTCCTGTGTACTCTCCTTTTACCCTAAACAATTAATCATATATTTTTATATTTTAAATATTTAAAAAATATATTTTGTGTCATCTCTCTTTTTTATTTTTATTTTCAAATGTATATATAACCATTTTACTTGCCCCATTATAATATTAGATGCCGACAAAAAAATAATAATAATATGGTAGACCAAAAGACATATTGTTAGTGTTTGGCACTCTTTTAGTCTGCCCTTATTTATTTTAGAAAAAGAAAAAAAGTCTACACTTCATTTACCCTCCAAGTAATCCATTTACTCTGGGTCAGATCCATTGAATCAGTTGTTCTCACAAGTTTTTTCTTTTAACCTTTATAATATAATAAATACGCATACGTATAAATTATCTTATATAATAATTTAAAATTCGATTAAAAGTAAATTTATATATGATTATGTCTACAAATTATACACATGTATATTTCCCTGCAACTTAAAATTATTTGGATGTGTACAACTCCAAATAACTCCAAGTAAATAAGTCGTTGCAGTATGATGACAGAAAATAGGATTAAAGAAAAAAGGTAAAAGATAAACAGAAATATTATAAAGTTTCATTTGCTGGTGTTAAAAAAACAACGTGCGTGAAAAATCAGTACTCGAAGGTAGTAGTAACATAGTGAGATGTGGAAGTGTTTATAGGGCCTACCGTGAAGGTGTCTCCAATGTTGACTACAAAAGCATCAAGACGAGGTGGAACCATCTTCCACTTGTTGTCTGCAAAAACATGAAGCCCCCCAACAAGATCTTGGTGAAGTATGGTTACGGATGTTGGATCACAATGTGGTCCTGTCCCCAATGTGAGGCTCGGTTGTTGGCAAGACGGGTAGTTGTTGCATCTCATGATGGAGCATCCATCGGAGAACAACTCCCTGTAATGCAACCGATCCACGCCTAAGCTTATGGCCAATAGCTCCGTCAGCTTCAACCCCAACTGCTTCATAGCATCACAGTACTTCTGGAATATCACTCTGGCAATTCCACAACATGAGGAACATTCTTGTGTTCAATAAAGAACAAGCCAAAGCTTAAACAAAAACTAGTGTGTATGAAATAAAGATGGCTTCATAAAGAAAAAAAAAAAAATATGCATGGATCATGAACAATGATAAAAATGACAGATGTCATCATTTGCATTAGTATCTTACCCAGCTTGTTCAAAGTCTTCTCCAATGGTGGACCTAAAGTAGTTGGTTACAACATGTTCTGAGGAGTTGTCATGGTAGGGGAAAGAGAGGGTTTCCTTCCATGGCAATTTGGAGGAGAAGCGATGAGCGTGTGCACCGGAGTAGCCCCACATGGAACCTGGTGTCTTGTGAACACTCATTTTCCTGTGAATTGGGAGTTCAAAGAAAGTGTCCATTTGATGATGTGTTTCATGAATGAGGCGTGAATCAACGCCATGGTTGATGACTTGGAAAAAGCCATGGTTGGAACAGGCTTCCCTTATGAGCTTGGCAGCACATTGTGTGGCCTTTTCTTCCCCTCTGAGAAACCCATCAAGGTCCACCACTGGTGCTTGGAGCTCGCCTTGGACATCCACCAAGTACTCCTTTGGCCAAACGAAATTCGTGGGCAAGTGGGGCACAACATCAACTTCTGATCGCAACAAACCTGAATCCATCTCACGTTAACAAAAATTAAGGATTCGAGGAACTCTATGACAAATACTAGTGAATATGAAGCAGTGAACTTAGAGTAGGAAAAACAGGGCACGTTGTTTTGGGCAATGCACATGGCGTGTACTTATAGAGACTGAGAGGTGGAATGATGAGCGAAGAACACGAAAACGTTTTGGAATGAATGACACAGAATCTTTGGACAACATATTCCGTAAGCGTTGCTGTGAAACTGATTTCACGGTCATGGCGGCTGCATTAACAACTAAACAATTTAAATCAAAGAGGACAAAAACCAGATTAAGGGAATGTTTAGACTGAGGTATCCTAGGAAATACAAGGACAAGTTTAGTTTTCTATCACGTAAATCAAATTGAAATGATAGATATATAATATTTAATTGATATAATTAAAAACTTATATTAAATCGTACCATTACAATGTCTAAAAGATAAAAATATAATTAATTACTTTTATTTTCATAGATGCCACATAAATTTATATATAATAATAATAATTTTTGGAATATATTCCTATATTTTAGAATAAAATTAATTGATTAAATTATTATAATTAAATTAGTTCTTTAAAGTTAGACATAGTACTTTTACTGTTTTTTAAAATATTTTTGATTACTTTAAGTCTTTTATTTTCTCTCATCGGTAATATATTTGTTAATTTATTTTTTATCTACTATAAAAGCTAATAAATAGGTTTCCCAAAATTAGACTCAATAAGATCAAAGATGTTAATGTCTTATGTTTACTATTTATATTAAATTTAGTGAACTGACTATCAACCTGGGTACTGTTTAAAAATGTTAAGAAACGTTTCTTTTCACATAATTTATTTATATTTATGCGAATTTTTTTATCAGCATATTTATTCGAATATGAAAATGTGAATGTTTCTTTTCGTTTTAAGGTTATAAATAAAATATTTCTAGATAAGTTTTATTTTCAGGAAAATTATACCTTTCTACAGTTTTTATTCTGGTGTAGTGAGGTATAAGTAAATTATATTTTACAAGCACAAGGGAAGTTACTTTCTAACATTCATTATAATTTCCATTATTTTATTTATTTATTTTAATTAATTGAGAAACTAAAAAGTATTTCCAAGAATAAAAATTTTACCAAATGTATTCTTAGTCGTGTTCAGAAATAATTTTCTTATCATATCATTCCCATAAATTAGAATATAAAATCATGACTTAGAAACAAATACCCCCTTAACCGACATTACTTAACTAAAAATTTAGCTCTTATAAAAGAAGAATAAGAATAAGATTATCTTATCAAAACCTAATAAAACACAATGTGTTGATTAGATAATGATTTTAATGATCTCTTTATTTTTTTGTTAATGCTTTTTATTTCTATTATACCTTGTTTTAGTACAATTAAAATATAAAATATGAATAATTAGTTTAAAAAATTTGCAAATTTGTATTAAAAACTAATTTTATGCTTTTTATGATCATATTAATTAATTATGTTAGAAAATAATCAATTATATCAAAAAAATAATCATGTTGGTCAAAAATAGTTGTACATGTTTCACAAGTAATCGATTATTACAGGAAATAATTGATACTAGAAAAGATAACAAACTCAACCTTTTGAAAATAATTGAATAGAATTAAATAATAATTGACCAATTAAATTATTATTAAAGTAATTTTAGATAGAATAATGAACATAATAATTGATTATCCTAAATAATAATTTATTATCTCAAATATTTTTAAGAGGAATATCTCTCATATTCAACCACAATTTTTCATATAGAGTTTTATTATCATTTAGAATTTTTTTTTAAAAAAAGTGCTTTTACATGAAGAAAGTTTGTCTAAGGTTCATCAAGGAAGATTGATATGTTATATGCTCTTATGTTATGATCTTGTTGCATCAAGTGATGTTATTTTTTCTTTTTAATTTAATTTGTAAGTTTTACATCATTGTTTGACATGTGTATTATAGGTAATTGAATGATTTTCTTACCTAGTGTAAAGCCTCTTTTATTCAATGCTATACTTAATTTATCTTATCATTAACAGTTTAAAATAGTAATTTTCATGAAATTTTTCAAATAGTAAAATCAATTCACCCCCTCTTACTGTGGTTTTACTCATTCTTTATTTTACAATTTATATTTTAACAAATTTTGTAGTGCTAATTATATTAATCAATTTTTTAACTATTATAAATCAGTTAAAAAATATAAATAGGAATAAGTAGTGTTGCATAATTTTTAACTTAAAAACAAAAAAGAAAAAAAAAAAAAACAATCCTCATTCTATCTTTCTTTCAAAAAGTTTTCTTCCAATGACCAGTCAGATTCTTTTCATCATCTAAAAATTGATATATTGCATCTAAATAATTTGAATAATTAAATAGTGTATGTTATAGTAATTAAGTACTTTTAAATTTTATTTAATAATATATTATTATGTAAAGTCTAATAAATTTTACAATTCAAAATGTCAATGGTTTTTAACTGGTTGGTAACATATATATTTTTTATAAATAGAAACTAAAGTCAAATAATTTTTATAACTATATAATTAGATATATACATATATGTCAACAATACTTTTTAAGATGAAAAGAATTAGATATTAATTTTTATGTTCGAAAGATACTTGCCGTGCTGAGTCCACGTTTCGCGTTGAGAGTTTGGGACGTCGTGGGGGCAAAAGAAATGAAACTTGTTTTATTTTTTAGGATAAAAAGAAAACATGGTTGCAGGTTATGTTTGTTATACATTAGCAAAAAACAAGACGCCAGTTATAATACTAAAATGGGTGTCAGCATTTTACATTACCCACGAAGTAGTGTTAGAGTTCAAAATCCAATTAATCTTATAAATAATGGAAAATTGATTAACAATAAAAAAATTATTAAACGGATTTTGTTCAATATTTTATATTTTTTTAATCAATCTGCTTGGTTTAAGTTTTAAATTAAAAATTTAAGAATCAAATTAAACTATTTAGTATATTTAAATATAATAATATACATTTAGAATTAATTAATAGTTAATAAATATGTACGAGTTTATTTATGGAAAACTTTTTGTGTTTGATTATATTATAATTATAATATGTTTATGTTTATCAGAATACAATAACAAATTTACATTATAATAAAAATATTTATTTTATTTATAAATAAATAACAATAAAAATTTAAAATTTTAACAATAAAGAAAAATTATAACATGTTTTCCTTTATTTAATGATTTTATATTATAAAAGATTTAACAATCTTCTAAAAAATGATTAATGATTTAAAAAAAATGTTTAACAAATTTATAATAATGACAATTACTAAAATTTACCGACAAAACATTGGTTTAGTTTAATTTAATGTTTATATTAAATTAAATTAAAACTAATAAAATTTTGATTTTTATATTTAGGTAGGGTAATTTTTAAATGAAAATTCGAATTAAGCCGCGAACTCTTTAAGTAATGAAATGAGTTGGCAAACATGATTTATCAATATTTATTACGTATTCGAATTATTATTTGACACTTGTAAAATAAATTTAAAATTAGTATGCATTAGGATAAATAATTATTACTTAAGTGTTTCTTATTATATTGTGAATTTAACATGCAGCTGATTGAAATAAGTTAAAAAATTGTTTTCTATAAGTTTTTCCGATTATCCCGTCAATACAGTAAAACCTCGACAAATACTAATGTTGATTTATCAATAAATTTTATTACTTAAAAGGGTTATCAATTAATCGATAAATTAAGAGTTTCTAAAATTCAAAAATAATTTCTCAATGAACAAATATAAATATACCATAGGATGTTGAAAGGTCATGAGTCGGGACAATTTAATATAAATTAGTTAATATTTTAGATATCATCAATTTTTTTATCTCAGCTTATCCAATAAATATTAAAAAGGATCATTCTTGTTAATTACTCCAACTTTTTAAAAAGAATTGAAAGATGAAATTATGTTCTGAAAAAATCTGAAAATTATATAAATGTAGTTGATATTGTTATTTGTTTAATAGGTTGGAACATTCCAAATATTTTGTAAACATGTATATAAGGACTATATTGCTTATGAAAAAGAAATTAACGATTCTGGTTGCCACAATAAAATGTATGTCAAAAACCGCAAATTTTCTGAAAAAAAAGAAACGGAAAGCCCAATAAGTATGAAAAGATGAGTAATATAGTGCAACAATGAAACAATACCTGCCTCTCTTGTAAAAAAATTGTAAGCGATAACTTAAGATGATAATACGAAAAAAAATTATTGTTAATAAAAGAACGAAAAAGTTGAAACTAATGGATAACAAAGTAAATCTCACATATAGAAGATGTTTATATAAATGTTATATATGTGGGTATATATATATATTCATACACAACATTGGTATGAATTTTAAATGAGATTTAATAATAAATATTATGTGTCACTATAGTTTATATTGATAATTTCTTCAATTATGATAATAATTTTTTTAACATATGCCTATAACTATGATGTGTTAATACACAATTTAAATAATATCATCATAATATGTACTTAAAACACTTAATAATAGTGTTAATCTATCACTCTAATATACATTGTTTATCATAGACCTATTAATTTGGTTCCGTCCATGGAACTTGATCCGACCCATACGGAACGGGATTAAAAAAATTCAAGCTCACATAAAAAAATACTATCATTATAATATTTATATACATCATCGTCTTTTTGTTCATTATTATTATTACACTTATATGATTTAAGTATGGAAAACATTATAAATTTCTTGAAATTTAATTACTAAGACTCGAACTATTTATTCAATGTTTTAAAACACAAACACTTGACTTTGAAAAACTTAAATATATTATGAGAAGTAATCTAAAAGTTCAAATTTCAACTTTAAATACAAATACATAAGCAAAATCTATCATATTGATGTGCCAAATACAAATCATAAAACTTTCATTTCATGTAAAATAAAAATTGTAATTCATGCTAACTTAGATGAGAGATACTAATCACATAATTTCATTGATAATTAATAAGAGTAATATATAGAATTT
>Ga0099824_1011267_pt1 | contig 10190 bp, 9 predicted proteins | sample SiratrowhiteBW_FD_76837 | JGI IMG/M metagenome (GOLD analysis project Ga0099824, IMG submission 76837) | Root nodule microbial communities of legume samples collected from California, USA - Siratro white BW | ecosystem: Host-associated > Plants > Roots > Nodule | place: USA: California... | reverse complement strand
CTTTGCGTTAAAAAAAATTAACCGCAAAGAGCGCAAAGGGTCACGCAAAGTTCGCTAAGTTTTTCTCTCGCAGATTTAGCAGATCTAAGAGATTTTGTTTTATCTGCCTAATCTGCAGAATCTGCGGGAAAACTATGCTACCACAAAGCTTTGCGAACTTTGCGGTTTTATTAAGTCTCGCATTAAAAATTCTTAGCGTACTTTGTGGTAAAAAACATCACTCTTAGAAACCTCTGTTGCTTTATACCTCTGCATCTTTGCACCTAAGAAAAAAGCCTTATTTTTGCAATCTGTAAAAGCCACGAAATGAAGTCCGCATGACTAGAGAACATTATATTCCGTTTAATAAAGAATTTTTACTGGAACAGCAAATTGCTGCTTTTGCTGAAAATCCGCAAAAGGTCGATGATTTTAAGAAGCTGTTCGAAATTATCGAACACTATTACCATTACGAATCTTTTAATCTTAACCGAAATCTAAAACAGCATTATGCACTCTACGATCCAGATTTAAGCGAAAAGGAACGCGAACAGTTCATCAATAAAAGCAGTTTTCCCGTTTTTAAAGAAACCCTCTTAAAAGTTCTCGAACGCGGCAATTACTACAGAATTAATCAGGAAGCTTTAAACGACGCCTTTCATGAATCTGATTTGATTGGACTGAATCTTTCTATCGATTTTAATGCTTTTAAAGATTTCGAACTTTATGCGCGTGGGCATCACAAGGCAAAAGAAAAAGTCAAAAAATACTTTTTCTGGACCAAAGAAGTCGAAATTGAATATTATGACCGAGTGCTGATTTACCTCAATTACAGCGAAGCAGATTATTTCAAGAAAAAGAAAGTCAAATTAGGCAAAATGCCGATCGATCCAGGGTCTATTGCATTGAAAATCTTTAAACGTGTTCCTAAAAATGATCTTGAAACCATTTTCCCGAATGCCATTCCGAAAATGTCTCTTAAGGACAAATTGCTGCTTTGGGTTCCAGGTGTTTTTGGTGGACTTTCGTTATTAAGCGCCAAGGTAATTCCTGCTTTGATTAACATGTATGATGCTTATCAGACTGGCGAAACAATCGATTTGTTAAACAGTAAAACCTCTTTAAATCAAGGCTTAATTGCTCTTGGAATTTTAGGAGCCTATTGTTTCCGTCAATACAACAACTTCATAAATAAGAAAATCAGGTATTCTAAAACACTTTCTGACAGTTTGTATTTCAAAAATGTCGGGAACAATAGCGGTGCGTTTTATTCTTTATTAAATTCTTCGGAAGAAGAAGCTTTAAAAGAAACGATTCTGGCTTATACATTTTTACACGAAAGCGAAGATTCTTTAACAGCCGAAGAACTAGACCATCAAATTGAATCTTGGTTTAAAACCAAACTAAATACTGATTTGGATTTTGACGTAAACGACGCTTTATTAAAATTAAAAAGCATTGGTCTCGGAATAGAAACTAATGGAAAATGGAATGTGATTCCGATTAATGAAGCGCTTATTGCAATTGATGAACTTTGGGATAATGTTTTTCAGTACAACCAGAAAGTTGATTCTCAAACAACCTAAAAGAAATTTCATTAGATTTACGCATCTAACCTTAAAACCACAAAAATGAGAACATTAGACCAATGGTTTGCAGAATATGCCGTAAGTCATCAGAACCCAACCAACAAAGCGATACATTACATTTGCGTACCTGCCATTTTCTTTTCTATCGTAGGTTTACTTATGAGTATCCCGAGTACGATTATCGCAAATACTTTACAATTAAATGCTCCAATTATTGAAAACTGGGCTTTCGTGGTTCTGCTTCTTGTTCTGGTTTTCTATATCAGATTATCGATTTCTATGGCGTTAAAAATCGCTGTATTCTCTGGAATCTGTTTAGTTATCAATTATTATATCGGGCAAATTGTTCCGTTGTGGGCATTCTCAATAGGTGTTTTTGTTATTGCTTGAATTGGGCAATTTTACGGACATAATATTGAAGGCAAAAAGCCTTCTTTCTTAAAAGATCTTCAGTTTTTATTAATTGGCCCTGCTTGGGTTGTTGAGAATTTGTTTTCTAGGAAATAAAGACTTTTAAAGAAAAACCCAATGCTTTTTAACCAATTACAATTTGGAGTCCCTTCTATCGATACTATTGTGGGTTTATTTATATGTATTATCTTATTTTTAGCTTTTTCAATAACCATTTCTATAATAGTGATAACTATTACTAGAAAATGGAGTATAATTAGTTTTTCAAAAATCCTAAAATTAAACTCGTTTTTATATTTAACACTTATCGCTGTTTATCTTTTAAGCTTTAAACTAGAACTTTACTGTTTAAGTTTTAGCAGGAAAAATGACTGGATTGAAAAAGTCCTTTACGTATCATTCTTTCTTATTTTATTCTTTTGTCAAGCCTATTTCCTTTTTTACAAAAACACAGAAAATTCATTTACCAAAAGATACAAAATCCTCATTTTATTCATTTATTTTATCTCTTTGGCTTATATCATAAATCATTTTTTCCCAATTGATTCTTATGACAAATACCTAACACATTCTGAAACATATATCTATCTGCCTACAAAAAAGATAATCAAACTAAAGGATAATTCTATATTAAAGATTGATTCTGCAATTTCTATCAATGAATACTACAGCAATAAAAAAAACTTAGAGAGGAACTTAATGTTTAAAATTTATTTCGATTCTCCACATAAAGCCCCTCCTTTTTCATTTAAAGCTTTAGATTCTCTAAACGAATTTGGAGGATCAAGCCATCAGCCTAATTACAAAGAACTTTTTCTAAAAAAAATAAACGATTCGATAAAAATCGTAGTCCATAATTATTCTGAAAAAGATATTGATACCATCTTATTTGTAAGGCGAAAAGTTAGAATTACGCAGTATCCCTAAATAGTAACAAAGGACAAAATTATTTTTTGTCCTTTTTTTATGACTAAAATGTATTGCAAATATTTTCTATATTAGCTCAATAAACCAAACTAAAAATGAGAAAATTCTTCGTAGTAATTACTTCCGTAATTTTACTTTCTTCATGCAAGCAAACAGATACTAAAAATGTTCAAAATAAAGAGACAACAAAGAAAGACAGCGCCAAAGTTGAAAGTTCTACACAAACTGCACAATCAAATTCTGATTTATTAGAGCAATTTTCTAAAAACAAAAATGAAATTGTTCTAAAATTAAAAACATTACCCAATAAAGAAGCTGGAAACGCACTATACGAAAAGTATATTGAAGAAAACAATACTTTGTTGGGACAGATAGCCGAAAAAGAATCTGGAATATTGGATAAATTTTACAATGAAGATGAAGCTGATAAAAAAGCTGTAAAGCTTTTAGGTGAAAAACTTAATAAGCATCAATTAGAGTTTTGGGAAATTGGAGAAGGATATGTCGAAATAGAGCCTGTACCTGATTTTTATTATAGAATTTTCAAAGATTACGTAACGAGCGATTACAAAGAGTATCTGTACTTGAAAAGTGAAGAAAACAAAACGCTTTATTCTGCAGATGCGGGACTTGTTATTTCATTTAAAGATCTAGGTGACAGAGTAATTTCTTGGGAAAATTTCATGACCAAATATCCTGATTCAAAATTAATTTCATCTGTAAAAGAAGAATACAAAAATTACCAAATGGATTATTTAGTTGGTCAAGACAATACTCCAACTGCCGAAAGAGCAACAGATGAAAAATATATTTATCCAGAAAACATTCAAGAATTTAACCGATTCATGAAAAAATATCCCAAAAGCCCAACTGTACCTCTAATTAATTTATTTATGGAGAACTTTAAGAGCGAGAGTATTTTCGATTTATTAAGAGCTGAACAAGATAAACTATAGATCTGAACCAGAAAAACATTTAACAACCAATAATCTAAATATGGAAAATAAAAACCAACCTATAACATTTGTTTTTTGGATAGTAGCCATCATTTTAGGAGTAACTTTATATAAGCAATTTGATTTTAAGAGTTTAAAATTTGAGAATCCAGCAATGGCAGTTATTTACGGTATTGTCTTTCTGTTTTCGGTTTACTATATTTTTAAAAATTCCGGAAAGAAGCAGTGAGATAAAAATCCTTATTTTTGAAAATAAAGACCGTCACGTTTATCACACTTCTATCCAGCTTGAGTTAATATTTCTGATGTGGTAATTGTAACTTAGTTAGTATCAGACGAAATCCAAAATGGATAAAAAATAATCAAAAAAAATGCAGAATGGAATTGAATTTTAAAGATTTCCCTTTACTAACTACCGAAAGATTAATATTAAGAAATATTGAAAACACGGATGCTGTTTTGATTCATAAATTACATTCTGATGCAATTCTAAATGCGTTTGTTGGAAGAGCCAATTCGTCAAGCTTAAAAAATGCAGAAGAATACATAGTTAAAATGCAAAATTTAATAGTGAAAAATGAATGTATTTATTGGGTCATAACGGAAAAAGGAAATAACAACCTAATTGGTTCAGTTTGTTTATGGAATTTTGATATTGAAAATGAAATTGTAGAAATAGGATATGAACTATTGAGTGAATTTCAAGGAAAAGGAATAATGTCCGAAGCAATCAAAAAAATTATAGAATATACGTTTCAAAAAACAAAAGCAAAAACAATAACTGCTTTTCCATCTTCTGACAATATTAATTCTGTATCAATATTAAAAAAATTGAACTTTGAATTGGAGGATAAAAAATATAATAATACCCATGAGAATATAAAAAATCTGGTAACTTATACTTTAAGAAATAGTCCAATTAATAACTAGACGAAAATAAATCTCCTAAACTTTTGTAACTGAATCAATGTTTTTATACCATATTTTCAGTTAATATAAAATACTAAATTTTATAGCACTAAAACCACATTTAGAATCAATGCGTTTTGCAAAACAATTTTTAACACTACTGATATGAAGAAAATACTCATTATAATTTTTTCAATATTTACATTATCAGTTTTCGCTCAAGAAAAAACGGTTTCTGACTTCAAAAATGATTTTGAAAAAATTGTAAAATCTGATTTAACTGAAGAAAAACTAAATAAATTATTTCAGGAATACCCATTAATTTTAACTCCCCATAGTGATAATACTCGATTGTTTGAGTCTTTGAAAGGAACTGACTTTAATAATTATTCAATGCTAAATTTTAAAAATGAAAATCTTTATAAATCAAATATTGATAATTTATTGAATTCCCAAAATTCATACAATCGAATTCTCGCCTACTTATTAGTTGCATCAACAAATGACAAATCCAAGGAAAACGATCTTTTAGTAAAAATAAAAACAGAAAAAGAAAAAGGAAATTTAATTTGGTCAGGAATCGCTTTATTAAGTTTGAAAACGAACCATACTGATGAATTATTTGATTTTCTAGTAAAAAATGAAAACTTTGGAGATGCACATATGTTTCCAATGTACATACAATTGGACAAAGACTCAATTAAACAAACTGCTTATCGAAAATTAAATTTAGACAATGATAAGGCAAAAGTCCTTGCCATTCAAAGCCTTTCTAAAACATCCAACGATTTGCAAACAGAAAAAATTGTAAAAAACGCAGTTGCAACTTGGGATATTAATTTAAAAGGTTATGCCATATATACAGTTAAAGAATTACAAATGGGAAATCTTTTGGAATTACTCAAACCTCTCATTGAAAATGACAAAACAAAAAGAATTTCTTTAGAAGCTCTCGCAAATAGTCCAACTCAAAAAGACAGAGAATATTTGATTTCTTTAGTGGATAAAACCAAAATGGATGAAGATATTTTAGAGGCACTTTTCAATTCAAAAAACATTGATAACCTGAAGTTATGGCTTTCAATAATCGAGAACAATACTAAACCTGAAAATTATTATTTTTTTGCATTTAAACAACCTTTATTAGGAAGTGATGAAATTTTAGAAAACTTGCAAACAGCATTGAAAAACACAAAAGACACAGAGACACTTGGAGAACTTGTAAGGGCTTTGAATGGTAGAACTGACAATACAAGTATTGACATAATGCTATCCCTACTTAAACATCAGAGTTCATCAGTTCGCTATTGGACTGCTCTTACTTTGGAAAATAATCCAAGTCCAGCACTTAAAACTAAAGAAAATCAAAAACTAATTAAAAAAGGGCTTGAAGACGGAAATAACCCCGATTAATAATATTCTTGAACAACAATAGTTTGGCAAAATGAAGGAGTTATGCATAATTTGAAAATGGTTTTATACTTAGAATGTTTAGGCTAATTTTAAATAATTGACACAAAAAAACTTGGTGAGCTTCTAACCAAAATTACTTGCAAAAAGGGAAACTCTCTAAAACACAAAATCAAATAAGGGTTTTCGAACCATAAAAAAGCCTGAGAATGTATATTCTCAGGCTTTTTAAATTTTATAGTGACCCCGGAGGGGTTCGAACCCCCAACCCTCAGAGCCGAAATCTGATATTCTATCCAGTTGAACTACGAGGTCATTTTATTTCTGATTTTAGATTATAGATTTTAGATTGCTGATTGGAATCTAAAATCTACAGTCTAAAATCTAAAATTATATTTACGAAAGTAATTTTTTCACAATTGTAGAAATGGTTTTTCCTTCAGCAGTTCCACCTAATTGAGCAGAGGCTAATCCCATTACTTTACCCATTGAAGCAATTCCAGAAGCTCCTGTTTCAGCAATGATTTTTGCCACTACAGCTTCTACTTCTTCTTCACTTAATTGCGCTGGTAAAAACTTCTCGATTACAGCAACTTGAGCCAATTCTGGTTCTGCCAAATCTGGACGGTTTTGCTCTGTAAAGATTCTTGCGCTTTCTTTACGGGTTTTAACCAATCTTTGAAGCAATTTAATCTCATCTTCTTCAGACAAATCTTCTTTAGATCCTGAAGCCGTTGAAGCCAACAATAATTCAGATTTAACAGCTCTTAAAGCTTCTAAAGCGACTGTATCTTTTGCTTTCATGGCGTTTTTGATTTCGTCCATGATTAGTGTTTGTAAACTCATGTTTATATTTTTATTAGAATAAGCTAACGCTTATTAATTGATGTATTAATTTGACCCTTCGACTTCGCTCAGGGTGACAATCAGATTCACTTTAAAAACCTATTTAGGAAGTCAAATTTTGAAATTCTGTGCGAAGATAAAAAAAATAACCCGAAAATTAAATCCAATTTTCGGGTTACCCAATATTATGATTCTAAAAATTAATCTACGTTATCGTGCAAAAATGAATTGTTTGAACGTAATTGTAAATCATTATTACTGTCTGTTCCAACAGAGATTCTAGAATTTGTATTATTAGACTGAGAATTAGACAAATCTATTCCTAATCTTTTGTAAGCTGGCTCTTTTTCCAACTCATCGATTCTAGAAACATTGTTATGGAATTTGTAGTTAAATTCTTTTAGTTTCTTTCTTCTTTCTTCTGCTCTTAAACGCAATGTTTCTTCAATAGTCAATTCTAAAGGAGAAACTTCAGAAGTTGTCGTAATATCTGGCTGACTTGCAAAATCTACTCTTGGTTTCAAAGTAATGTTTAATTCCTCAGGAATTGTATCTTCAACTACTTTTTCAACTGGTTTAGAAGCCAATAAATCATTTTCAACTTCCATGTACTCTTCTAGAGAGTATTTAATGATTCCGTTATCTGAAACTTCAGTTACAGGAACAAATTGGACTGGATCGTTTACTTTAATATCACGAGTTTCATTTGTCAATTCAAACAGCACTCTGTTATCTTCAACAACTGGCTCTCTTCTTACTGGCTCTTGTTTAAACAACGGAAGATCAAAAGAGAAAGTTGTTTGTTCTTCTCTTTCAAAAACTCTTTGCTGCTGCACTGGCTGTTGCACTTGCTGAACAGCTGGTGCTTCAGGAGATGAAATTGTAAAATCGATATCTGTAATTGGCGAAACGATTTCGAAAGTCACATCTAGATTCTTAATAAACTCAGACATCACCACCAACTCTTCCTGATTGATTGCTGGAGCAACAGCTTGTGCAGTTGGAGTAAAGGTTTCGTCATCATACATCAAATCAAAAACAACTTTATCTTCCACTTTCGCTGTCGGTGTATCAACAGTTAAGTCGAAAGAAGCAAGTGGTTTATTCGTTAAATTATGAACGCTTCTCTGCTCATCTTCTAACGTATGAATGATTTTCTTTGGTTCTGTATTTACAATTTCATTTTGTTGTTCTACATCAAAACCTGTAGCAATAATAGTTACAGCAATGGCTTCACCAAGAGTTTCGTCTTCACCAACTCCCATGATAATATTGGCATTGTAACCCGCTTCAGCTTGAATGTGATCGTTGATTTCTCCAATTTCATCCAAAGTAATCTCATTGGTTCCAGAAACGATAAGCAACAATACGTTTTTGGCCCCCGTAATTTTATTGTCATTTAACAATGGAGAATCTAATGCTGAAACAATAGCATCTTTAGCTCTGTTTTCGCCTTCTGCTACAGAAGATCCCATAATCGCAGTTCCGCTGTTTGCTAAAACAGTTTTTGCGTCACGTAAATCGATATTTTGAGTATAGTGGTGCGTAATTACTTCGGCAATACCTCTAGAGGCAGTTGCCAAAACTTCATCCGCTTTAGAGAATCCTGCTTTAAAACCAAGATTTCCGTATACTTCTCTTAATTTATTATTGTTGATTACAATTAAAGAATCTACTTGCTTACGCAATTTCTCGATTCCAATAACTGCTTGCTCTTGACGCACTTTTCCTTCAAACTGAAAAGGAATTGTCACGATACCAACTGTTAATATTTCTCTTTCTTTTGCTAATTGAGCAATCACGGGAGCTGCACCAGTTCCAGTTCCTCCACCCATACCAGCAGTGATAAACACCATCTTAGTATTTTTATCCAACATTTTTTCAATATCCGAAATACTTTCGATAGCCGACTGCTGTCCAACGTCTGGGTTTGCTCCTGCTCCTAATCCTTCAGTTAAATTAACTCCTAACTGAATCTTATTGGGTACTGAACTATTTTGAAGCGCTTGCGAATCGGTATTACAAACGATAAAATCTACGCCTTTAATACCTTGTTTGAACATGTGGTTTATTGCGTTACTTCCGCCCCCACCTACACCTATTACTTTGATTACATTTGATTGATTTTTTGGTAAATCAAATGAAATACTTCCAAATTCTGAGTTGCTCATCATCTTTTTGGTTTTTTGAAATTCTTATTAAGTACATTTTTTACTTCTTGACTTGGGGCAAGAAATAATCCTTCTCTTTTTATTATTCTGCGTTGTCTAAAAATTCTTTGATTTTATCGACATATCGATCAAAAAATGATCTTCTTATTTTGGTTTCAGTAGATTCATTTTTAGGCACCTTTTGACTTACGGCTTCTCTAGGCTCTTCAATGGTTTCTACTTTCTCAACGTAGTTTTCTTCAACTTCGTATCGCTGTACTGGAGGAGCAGTTCTGTAAACAACTTTTGGCTGTTCTTTAACCAGTTCCATTCTAACAGCACTTTGCGAACTGTTTTCTATACTGTTCATTACTAATCCTACTGCCGTTGCAAATAACGGGCTAGAGATTTCTTCACTAGAGTTTCCTGCCAAATGCTCGTTCGGATAACCAATTCTAGTATCCATTCCTGTAATGTATTCTACCAGCTGTTTGATATGCTTTAATTGTGCACCTCCACCTGTTAATACAATTCCAGCGATTAATTTTTTACGAGGATCTTCATGTCCATAAGCTTTAATCTCTGCAAAAACCTGTTCTACAATTTCCACAACTCTTGCATGGATGATTTTAGATAAGTTTTTAAGCGAAATCTCTTTTGGTTCTCTTCCTCTTAAACCTGGGATAGAAACGATCTCATTGTCTTTATTTTCTCCTGGCCAAGCAGATCCGAATTTTATTTTTAAAAGCTCAGCTTGTTTTTCAATAATTGAACAGCCTTCTTTGATATCATCTGTAATTACATTTCCTCCAAAAGGGATTACTGCAGTATGACGAATGATGCCATCTTTGAAAATAGCCAAATCTGTTGTTCCGCCCCCGATATCGATAAGCGCAACACCAGCTTCTTTTTCTTCTTGGCTTAAAACAGCATCAGCCGAAGCTAATGGTTCTAATGTCAATCCAGATAATTCAATTCCTGAACTCTGGATACATCTTCCAACGTTTCTGATT
>Ga0099824_1011266_pt1 | contig 10190 bp, 4 predicted proteins | sample SiratrowhiteBW_FD_76837 | JGI IMG/M metagenome (GOLD analysis project Ga0099824, IMG submission 76837) | Root nodule microbial communities of legume samples collected from California, USA - Siratro white BW | ecosystem: Host-associated > Plants > Roots > Nodule | place: USA: California... | reverse complement strand
AAATAAACTAAATTAAACATGAATGCAAAAAAAAAAAAAAAAAAATTATCAAAAAAAAAAAAAAACAAAAAAAAAAAAAAAAAAAAAAAAAAAAAAAAAAAAAAAACAAAAAAAAAAAAATAAAAAAAAAAAAAAAAAAAAAAAAAAAAAAAAAAAAAAAAAAAAAAAAAAAAAAAAAAAAAATCAACACGTCAAAATCTCCCAAGCTTAAATTTTTGCTTGTCTTCAAGCAAATAAAACACAATAAAAAACAACATTAAAGAAATACACCAAAATACATCACCTCATCCACTCAGGTCAATAAAAAAGCAATGATGTATAAAATCACAATTTCAAAATTAATAACAACATAACTAACTTGTTAAGTCATTAGTACAATAGAAAATAATATATGAGACAAGATTGAGTATGACAATGGCTAGTACATTAGAAATGATATGAGACAACATTTTGAGTGTAACAATCACTATAGTACGTTAGAAAATGATATAAAACAACATCGAGTATGACAATACTTTTTTTTTTTTTTTTAAATTAGGCTTCTAACATAGAAAACACTTCTTTGTCTACTATGTATGTATCTTTTACTATGCACTTGCCACACTTTGTCTCAAAACTAATTTTTATACAGTAAACATTTCCTCATTAGTCAATCAATCCCAAAAGGATATTTACTGTAATTTTCTTCTATTAACTTATGACCTCAAAAAGGTGTTTAGCAATCATTAACTTATTTTCTCTTTCTTTTTTTTTTTTCTTTTCTTTTCTTTTTTTATAATGCAAACAATTCTCTAATAACCAAATGTAGCAAGTGTTACCACAGAAATCTAAGATTTCATATTTCTTAGTTTAAGAGGATTAAACATCTTTTCGAAGTGTCATAGTGATAAGTCTCATTTGAGTATTGTGTGAAGGTTCCAACAAATAATCATGAATCAAATAATAATATTGTGCTACAAAATATAATCCAAAATTTAAAACTTATAACTAAGAGAATGAGTTTTCAATTCAACAAATGTGTAAGCAAAAGATCAATAATGCATAATTATGCAAGTAGATGAATAACCAATGAATGAAATTATAATCTACTAAACTTAAACTTTCACATTGTTTTTAATAAAAACAAAATAATCGAAAGTAAGGAAGACGCAACTCACAAATTTACCAAAACAATTAAAATAAAATATTGCAATAAATCTCTCCATGTGAGAATTTGGATTCTCTAAATTGCTCCTCCAAACTACTAATTTTGTTGAATCATTCAAGCTTAATGTCAAAGTTATTGGCCTCAATAGGAGGTCATACAATACTTCTCCTGTGGCACTTAGGATTGGACATACAATAGTTGTGTAGAGTAATTCTCACCTTAGTTTGTTTTTCACCATTAGTAACTCTTATTCTTCTTGAATAGGTTGTCTTACTTGATTTTTTTGCTCATTTTCTTTAGCTAGTGCTTGCCTAACTTTCTTTCTCTTTTCTTGTTTTTTTTTTTTTCATTTTGATTATAATTCACATTCGTTTACTCAAAATAGTCAAAAAAAAAAAATATTATCAGGATGGGTAAATGGTGTACATAATTTCATTATAAAAAAAAATTGTGCAAAAGAATGATAATGTGTGTATTAATATTGAAATGGTGTTCAGTTAGCACAATTTCAATTAAACACTCAAATGACAAAACAATAAATACAGAAGAACAATAAATAAAAGTCAGAGAAATAAAGAAGATAAGTGAAGAAGTGAGATAAAAGATGAGTTAAGTGAAAGACTTAGAAAAGAAAAAGACATATAAATATAAATAAATGATGTCAATAGTCACTCATGGTTAAGAAAATTAATTATGTGAACACAATACTCTAGGAAATCACAAATGATAAAGAGTAGAACCACGTAATAATGTTTTTAAAAAAACAAAGAGAGGGGAGTGACCACCATAATTTATTATGAAAAACTATAAAAAAAAAATGGAAGATAAGGTTATGGTTTGCCAAGTTGAATTTAAAGTCTGAAAGTTTATTACGTGTAGGAAATGAATTATCACCATACAATGTCCGTCCTAAGATATTGTCTTTAATTAAATGAGAAAACGAGTGTGATTTTTTACAATGTTTATTTTTTCCAAAAAAGGAAACAAAAATGAAAGGAAAACAAAGTAAATATCTTTTTTTTTTAGCCCGACAAGGGTTGACCTTATTTCTACGTATTTCTATCCATAATGAAAAATAGGGTTTACGTAGTTCTGGATAGAAAAATATTTGTTAGGGTGTTTATAATTTTAATTTTAAAATTTTTATATTTTTCAATTTTGTATAATTCACTAGTTAGAGTATAAGGTAGTGTGAACGACTATGCTTTGTACTATCATAAATCATTTAATGTGTCGATTTATTTAGAGAAATATTTCATAAAAAAGACATATTGAGTACGGTGATGCAAACGATCATGCAAATACTCAAATAGTTATTTCCAAAATTTCACGTTAGATACAATAAGAAGTATTGTGTAAAGAAAAAAATTTCATTGCATACAATCATATAAGTATCTAAATTTAGTTACAAGTTATAATAAAAAAAATTATTATTGCATATAAGAAAAAAGCAAGATATGGCGGTGGTGTAGAGAAAAAGTATACAAAATAATTAATAGAAATGTTGCGCAAATGCATAAACCTAAGTTTAAGTTTTATGCTTTTTGCAAAGAGAAGAAATACAGGCGTGTGGCTAATGATATTGGGGGCGTAAACAGTAGGAAGCAAGGCCCAGATTTAAGTCAGGCCCAGCATCTCCAACTTCTTCTCCACAACACGTTTTCCTTTTCACCTTTGCGCCACTCAAACCCATTCTCCTCATGGTGTTTCCTCCATCAGCGCATTCTAAGGCAAACAACGGGTGAGCGGCGACAGCGACAGCGAGCGATGCGCGGAGGATGAAGAAAGGATGGCAGTGCTGTGGTAGTTGGAGAATGACGGCAACAGAGGGAGTAGATGCGGTTTGCGGTTAGGAATGGGATTGGGGTACTTTTTGAGTGAAGAAAAACCTTATTTTTTTAATATTTTTTATGTTTTGAAAATAAAAAGGAAAAAATAAAACTTTTAAACTAACTATTTTTAATTTCATTGGAAACAGAAAATAAAGATTTGATTAGATAAATGTTTTACTAAATCATGACAAAATAAAAACATAATAAATATAATAGAAAAAGAAGTATATATATTGCTTATTTCATATAGAGAAAGAAGGAGTTATATTTATCTACAATGTTTCCTTTTCTTAACACTATTATTTCCACACACAAAAATATAATAGAAAAGTGAAAAAAAAATAGCATGTCAAATAATATTATATTAAAACTATATACAAATAATCTCTTATAACTTCGTTAATATAATTCATTTTATTTTATATTAGAAATATTTGAATTAATTTTGTAGTGACGGGTAATATTAAATGAGTTTTAATATAGTTGATTGAATAAGAAAAAAAAAGTCTTGACTAAAATTTATCATGCCTAATAAATTATAATGCATTTATATTAAGTTAATATCATGAATAGAATTATGAATAGTAACATTTTTTAATACAATTAATATTAAATTAATTGAACGAATAAATTAGAAATAGATAATATATAAAATAAAGATGATAGGATAAATTTAGCATCAATAACAACCTTTATTATTAATTATTATTTTATAAGCTAAGTCGTTGAATAGTTAAACATATATTTTCTTTTGGAAAGATAAAATTAAATTAATTAATAATTTGACAATAATATTATCTATTTTTAAGAACTTATTTATATTATACAGTGTTTAATTTAAGATTTCATTTTTAGCATTGTTTAATTTTTATATAATACAGTGTTTAAATAATTCATTGGCATAATTAATACAACATATAAATGAATTAAAATTCTAAAATTAAAATAACATCTTAACAACATTAAATTGTATAACTAATATACTTATGTTATATATATTACATGTGTAATGCAAATAATGTATTACACAATTTAAATTAAACAATGATTATTTTTTCTTTTTTAATAATTTTTGTTTTTATTTTATAATTTTTTTACATTTGAATTTATTTTGATGCTATTTTAAGTTATTAAGTGTGAAATTTCAAATCTTAGTCTAGAACTTGATCAAATTTAGACGAAAACATTAGTAATACAAGAATCAACGTTCATATTGTTATAGTTTATTAATAATATACATTGAAAATTCTATAAATGGACTAATATAATAAATTATTCAGTGAGACTTGATATTGATAATATTGTAGAAGAAATATTTCTTACTCAAAAAACTACCATCATTAATGATAATGTTAACTAGTAAGCAAAAATATTAAATTAATAGTTTTAAATGTATTGAATACTATAAAATATTAAATATTCACCATATGAATTATTTTTTGGGATAAGAGATATGTCTATAAATTGTTGCTTATATTAATATAAACATCACAACTAAAATTTGTAATCTATCTAAAGATAGTGAGATAGTTATTTGAAAGTAGTTATGACAGTAAAAACAATGAAAACTTTTGGAGTTATGATTATGATTATAATTAGGGGTGGCTCATGCTTAAGCAGGTAAAACAACCATTTTAGGTCTCTAAGTCTTAAAAAAATTTAATTTAATTCTTTTTAGGTCTCAAGGTCTCAAAGGTCTCAGAAAAATTTAATACTCATATATTATTATAAAATAAAAAAATATTTAATTTTAAAATTATACTAACAAAATTTTAATTAAAAATTTAAATATCTTAATTGATTATAAATATTATTTAATGAATTTAAATTTATATTGATACTATAAATACTATATACTATTTAATGAATAATATTTTTGAAACTTTATTATAATAAATTAATAATATTTAAAAAAAAGTTGAACAGTCAAGTTACGTATGAAAACTTTCTAATTTATCTCTTCCCTGTATCAACATATTGATATCATCTCTTAATATGTCCTATCCTTGTCTGACTCTTTTACTTCTCTCCTTCTTTCTTCCTCTGTCTCTTTCTTCCTTCCATAATATTATTCCAACTTGTTTCCAATTTCAAATTTGTTTTCATTTCATATTTCATTATTTTATACTGTGTATATATGCGTGTGTCTTTACTTGGAGACTTGGAGCAGTAAATTAATTGAGGAAGAGTTTGTGTTCACTTTTGCTCTTTTGAATGCATCAATATTAGGTAAAAGACCATTTTTTTTTATTTTTCATTATTATTTAATTAATTTTAAAATAATTTATGCAGATTCAAGAATGAAATTTAGAAGTTACAAATTATATTAATCCTAAAGCATTTTATACTCCATGTGGTTGTCATAGTTTAAACTTATTACTTTGTGATATGACAAACTCTTGTCCTAGAGCTACATCTTTCTGTGGAGTGTTACACCGTATCTATACTTTATTTTCTTCTTCTATAGAAAGATGGAAAATTTTACAAAATCATATATATAACTTAACTCTTCACATAGATCAATACAAGAACATGTAATTTTCAAAACTCTTAACATAGATCAATACAAGAACATGTAATTTTCAAATGACAGTACTGAATTTCACAAATCAGCAGCATAAAACCAGTCTCAACTAAGAAAGATCCACTTATCTTGATGAGAACTTGCTACTAGTTGCTCCATCAATCAATTGCTAGCTCAAATCCACTTCAAGAATGAGAATCTAAGAATGAGAATCTATGGTGATCTTGATCAACTTCATCGATCTTTGAACGAAACTCTCTTAAGCTCTCAAGTAATCTTTCAGAAATGTTTTCAAAAACTTTGGAATGATTTTCTGGTTTCAAAATTGTGCAGCTGGTGGGTTTTTAAAAGTTGTCCAACACTGTTAAATGAAAATAACCGATTGTTTTGAAAAAAATATAGCCAATTTTTTTCCTCCAGAATACAAACAACTAATTGTTTTTCAGAAACAACTAGTTATTCTTATTCTGCAGCACTTAAACTCATTTTATCACTTTCAAAATAGCTTTTTCACTTTAGAACCTTGCAAGCAAATAATAGATAGACAAACACAAATACAAATATGGTCTAAACCAACTCAACACTACCCCGTACTAAGAAACCAAAAGCTAATCTTCATTATCCTTCCAAAGTTCAAGAATTTCTTCATCAAATCACTTAAATCAAAGGCATCTTTACTCTCTCCAATAGCTCCAACAACTTCTTCCTCCACCTCCATGATATCATCCTGTACCTCCATATTCTTATACAAAAAGACCAATTTACCCCTAAAATAAATTTTAAAATCAAAGATTGCCCTTCACTCCCCTTCACTCTCAAATCAAATTCCTACACCTTCACAATTTTCTTTTACCATTCTCTTTCACTCTTAAATCGTTACTGCTAGGTTGCATCGTTCTCTTTACATTATTTTCTGTTAATCGTTCTTTCTTCAAATTATATACATTGACACGGTAGTTGTTAGTGGTGGTGCATCACGGTGGGCTGATAGTGATACCTAGTTTAAAAATTGAATTTTTCTACACCTCCATTTGAAATTGAAGCATCTGTTGAAATTAAGGTAAGATTTGTTTCGTGTTTTGTTTTGTCATCTACCGCTACTTTCCACCGTTGCAAACCAAGTGAAAGCACCCTTAAAGTTTTACAAATTCTTTAGCATCCATTGTAATCACGCTTCAAACCTATTTTATTTATACTAAAGAGCATTTTGATTTTTTTTTTCTAAAAGTTAGTTTTAGAATTATAAAAAATATGGAGGTGCAAGATGATATCATGTAAGGGCAGGAAGAAACTCTCTTAAAATAGTTGTTTTACCAGCTTGGACCTTAAAAGTCCTAAAATATTATTAACATTGATCAAGAGAATCTTTACTAATATCACTTAAAAATAATACTAACCTACATCAGTGAAAAATTAATCGTGATTAATCTTGTTCTTAAAAAACCCTAGCTAACACCAATTTAAAAGGTATCCCAATGTTAAGAAAAAAAAGATATATTGTATATCATCCGAACAACATTGATATTGTTGATAATTTTTTTTTACTAATATTAGTTAAGAAATACCACTAATCTATGTTAGTGAAAATATAATTATGATTGACTTTGTCCTAAATTAAATCCTATTTGTAGTTGAAAAATTGTAGAATCGACAATGTTTTAATCTTAGTCGACCCAAAAATGTCTCAATTAAGATGCCAAGTCATTGATGTTTATTAAGATCAAACCAATAATGTCTCCTTAACTAGTCAAAAACAAAAGATAAAAAAAATATAAATATAAAAAAATGACAGTTTAATAGTCCATAACTTTATATTTTCAAACTACCCTCATAAATTTCTATAATTTCAATTTTTTTAATTTTTTTATTCAAACAACATATTTTATCTCATAATATTTTAAATTCTCAATAAAAATAAATTATCCTTTAAAAATTCCTCATTCAAAATATCCAAAAATATAAAAAATAGTTCTCTCCTAATGAACTGATACTATGAAAGGTCTAAACTCACACCATTTAAGATTATATTAAAATTTATTTTAATGGCTGTTATTTTACTTTTATTCCTTGGATATTTTTGCTTTTGGAACAATGAGTTTTAATAGTTACAATGTGTCTCCTAAGGAACCAGAATGAACCTTTTTAAAAGTATAAATTACTATATGTTGAAAAAACACGTCATTAAACTATGTTAACATATTTAACGTTTTTTAATGTAAAAAAAGACAAAATAAATCTTTAAATAAACAACCATATTTAGACACTAAATCATAATATATCAGAACGTAAACATATAAAATATATAAAACTAAAAGTAAGAGTTAACCTTGAAGGTTGTAGTGTACCACACTATTGCGTGGTTATAGTTACTCAATATTATCAAATGATTGAATCATTATTAAATATCCAGTCTTATAAATTTTACACTTGTAATATTCATTCTGAGGGTAAAGTATTAAAAGATATAAATAAAGAAATTCCAATTTTCACTTTGAGAAATTGTTTTGCAGTATTAGCAAATTCAGGTAAAAAATGTTGGGAGTTAAAAGGATAGACTTGTATAAGTGACTCATGTATGTCCCTTTAAAAAGACTTAACAATTAACTCCCCTGTACATCAAAGAACCCAACATATAGAATTTACTCTGAAACCAGAAACTTGGGGCCAGTGTTAAAAAATGTTTAAGCAATTAATCAATTCTTCTAAAAATTAAGAGATGATTAGCATTCTGGTAAAAGGATAGAAAATGTTAAATGAAAAACAAGCAGAATGTACAGTTACATATATTTAACAACTCTATTTGTACATTTGGGAAATTTCAGAAACTCTGGTATTCACACAACAAGGCCTAATTGAGCCTGAGGTTTTTACTACACACTATGCCTTAAGGAGAAAATATATTCAGAAAAGACACTCTAGTATTGATCAGGCGCTTAAATAAGCATTCCAATCCATTTTCAATTTCTTCAATGGCAACCACCAAAGCTTCTAACCTTCCGTGTGCATATTGAATCTTCTCAGCCTCAGCATCTCTGCTCAGATTCTCCACAATCAAGCTGTTAAGTGCAAAATCCACCTTTTCCAATTCATTTATATTTTCCTGATGATTGTTGCAAGCAAACACCCCCTTCTGCATCAATCTTGAGACAAATGCCCACTTATTAGGCTTCAGTTTCAAGATTGGTTGAGAAAGGAACACAACAAGAGACTGAAAGATTGAACTTGTGATCCAACTAGCTTCTCTTAGCACTCTTACCACTGCAGACAGGTGGTCATTAAGATCCAATGGAAGAGAAGCCCCAGATAACTCATGATCCATCTGCTTCAACAAAAGCAGAGATTTTGTACACTCCTTCCTCATGTTCCTTCTGAGCCTCCAATATGTGGAAAGATGGTTCTCCATGTCAAAGTCACCAACCCTTCTCCTTCTGATTGCAGACTGAAGTTCCTCAACAGTTCCTTTCATTAACAGAATTGCATCCCTTGTAATGCCCAATAGGTCCAAGAATCTTACTGGGCAATCTAGCATCTCATTGACCCATTTCTCATTTTGGTGTTGCCCTAGTGCTTGTTGGGTCAATGGCAATCTCAAAAGATCTTCAATGCATTTGTACAATCCTGAAAGGCCAGATAGACCACAGCAAATTGTTTCCACCTTTGATGATGCCTCAAGTGATTTAAGCTTGCTCAGCTCCTCTTCACTTCTAGCTGTGCTTGGATGTGATCTTGTTGGCAAACTAATGGATCTAACACCATACTTGCTAGAATGCTTTGGAGAAAATGTAGCTATACTTGCCCTTTTCATCTTAAAGGGTGCCTAGTATGAAAATTAGACTCAATGGTATAATACACCCCTATGGATACTTCTAGACATTAGAAGGCAGAAAGAGAGGTCCACGAGTTTATTATAGACCTTGATGCCATTTCATAGAAAAATGGATTCCCTAAGGTACTATGTAGTGTTTGGTTTTTCTGTGACGTAGTTATGCTGTCACATCTTCATCACCAAACCAAACTAGTAGCCATCCATATTTTAAATGAAACACCAATATAATTATATCACATGGCATAGGCAACTCCCACCTTCCCATTAATTTGAATCTCTATAGGATTATTTTCCATGTTTGGTGAGTCATTTTTTCTAAGATGGTTTTTTTAATGTTTAGGAATTATAGCAGAACTGATTACAATCTGTGTCTGTTCAACAGTTTGTATGTAAGATTTTACTTACAGTCATTAATTTTCTAGTCAATAATTTGTACTAAATCTACTACTTTTATTAAAAAAGAAACAAACACTACCCCATTCAGAGAAACAAAGAGAACACATGGGATAGGTATGTTTCTCATAATTCTGGTGGGTCTTTAGTGAAAAAGATATGAAAAGGACCAAACCCTGTGCTTCAGCCTCTATCTTCAATGAATCTAAGCAAAAGCCACCGCTAATGGCACGGTACATATACTTTTATTATGTTCATGAAGGTCGGTTATACATTTAAAGCTTCTCTTCCGAAGTTCCTTGAACCTTAACTCACTTCTCTTTTTCTTTTTGGTCATATATAGACGGTGAGTACTAAAATGAAAAAAAAAAAAAAAAAAAAAAAAAATTTAAAAAAAGTGGGGGTTTTTTAAAATTTTTTTTTTTTTTTTTTTTTTTTTTTTTTTTTTGTTTTTTTTTTTTTTTTTTT
>Ga0099824_1011265_pt1 | contig 10191 bp, 7 predicted proteins | sample SiratrowhiteBW_FD_76837 | JGI IMG/M metagenome (GOLD analysis project Ga0099824, IMG submission 76837) | Root nodule microbial communities of legume samples collected from California, USA - Siratro white BW | ecosystem: Host-associated > Plants > Roots > Nodule | place: USA: California... | reverse complement strand
TTTGTTTTTATCATAAATTAAATTATAAAAACAAATATTTCAAAATTTTTTCTTATAATAAAAAGTAAAAAATAATAATTTATAGCTATAAATAATTTTTTATAATTTATGATAAAAATAAATATTCCAAAAAAAATTCCTATAATAAAAAGTAAAAAAAAATAATTTATAGCTATAAATAATTTAATTTATGATAAAAACAAATATTCCAAAAGTTTAGTAGCAAAACAAGCACACATAAAGTGTTGATGCCTAGGATCGAGGTGGAGACTCTTAAGTGTAAAACTAAGGTAATAACCACCACTACACCACAGCAGGTTGTACCACCGGCAACACAAAATTTCTTTTAAATACATTGCGGGTTCTACAACCCGCAATGTATTTAAAAAAAAATTTATATTGCGGGTTGTACAACCCGCAATGTAAAAGGTGCAGAAAATATAATTGCGGATTGTACAACCCGCAATGTGTTTATTTTTTAATTGTATTGCGGTTTGTGCAACCCGCAAAGTGGAAAAAAAATGAATGATATGAAGGCTATTTTCGTCTTTTCTTCAAGACTAAAATGGAAATATTTTTAAATTATGGAGGTGCAGGAAGTCACCATGGAGGTGCAGGAAGAATCACTCTTCTTTGACCCGTATAAGAAAGGAATCAGATCATAGTGGCCGAAAATGGAAACGAAATTGGATCACCTTGGTTAACAAAAAGGAAAAAAGGTAAGACATCTAAATTCCTAGGTCTTTTATGGAAGGAAAATTTACCACTCTTGTAAATTCTCAAATTTGTATTCGTGAATTGTAAAAAAGTTGTAAAATTAAGTAAATTGTGTATTATAAAGCATGATTTCATCTTTAAGAAGTTATGTTACAAGTACGATTTCAATTTTTTATTTGTTACAGTACAAAACTCATATTTAGTATATATAATTTCATTTCATATAATTTTTTTTTATTAAAGTTATATTTGATAAGTAAACTTTTTTTAATTGAAGTTATATTCACCAAACATGACTTTAATAAAAAAAAATTAAGTATAATTCGTGTCTACCAAAATAACTTTAATAATAAAGTTATGTATATCAAATACAAATTTTTATAGTGTTAAAATAAAAGTTGAAGGTATACTTTATAAACACGAATTCCTAATTAAAAACAACTTACTTAATTTTGTAATTTTTTTATAATTTGTTTATTCTAGTAATTTTTAAAAGAAATTATACTAAAACTATAAATTTGTCTTTATTAAACGTAATATTCGTTTTCTCTTTTAATATTTGATGGAACACCACAACATCATCATGATCATAAGTCAAAATGAATTGAAAGTAGAAGATAGAAATTCCAATATCTTGAGATTTATTGTTGACACGAGAGACTATATTGTTGTTTTTTAAATTTAGAAAAATAAACACACAACAATTATTTACCCTATGTTGGAAGAAATCACGCTACATCATTGTGTAAAGTAGACTTAGAAGGAGTTAAAGTATGAGTTGAGAAGGTAGTCATCCATCTCTAAGAATGAGTAATGTTTTTATAGCCCTCTTATGCCAGTTATATAATTTGTATTTGTATAATTTGACATTGATTCACAACTATTGAATTTAAAGACATAAAGTTATATTTAAGAGCATGTGAGACCCACACTAGAGCTGAGACAAAATAATATTTTGTAGCTTGGTAAATAACATTGGAATTATTGAACTGGTGGTTGACACCATGCTATGTTAGAACCGAGACATGATCGTTTTGGAAAACTCGTCAATTTTCCTCTGGTAGAGTTAGAGGAGTATAGAAATTATGATGGCTGAAAATAAAATAGTAATAAGTTGTTGGACCTGAATAATTCATTTATCTAGTTTATTTACGACAAAGTTCATCCATAACAAAAATATAAAAAAATGGATGGTCAATAATGTATTCATTATTTTTAAATACACCCATCACTTCTAACGAGTAATTCGTTTTCATTTGGTTCCTCTGCCTTGTATTTATCACTTTTTTTAGCAAGTTGTTTGCATTCGTATTACTATGATATAGGTAGTAGATCAAACACTATGAATATGGGCTTCGATTTGGGATGTCCATTAATCAGAGCCCATGGGCTAAAATTAAGAAATCAGATCATTAGGATCAAAATTGAAAAGGAGATTGGATTACAAGAAAAAAATGAAAATGTCATCTCAACCTCCATTTCTGACTACACTGTCTTTCTAGGCGTAGAAACTTCAGAGGTAAAGAAACAGAAAGCAAGTTTGAAAAACTGAAAGTAAAAAAAATAATAATAAACATGAAAAACAAGAATATTACACGCCTTAAATTTTCCGTAGAAATATAAAGAAATTTACATGAAGAATTACGTAATACTATTAATATTTATAATATAACTAATTATATTAAAAATATTTTAATAGCATAAATACTTACGTATACTAATAGACTGTATTATTGATATTTATGTTTTCATTACAATAAAAATAAATAATTAAAATAATAAATAAAAAATAAATAATTAAAATAATAAATAAAAAATAAATTTATCAATGATAAAATAAATAAATTTCTCTGTTCGCTTATTTCCATTTTCTTTCTTTTAATTTAAATACCTTCCTTTTTATTCTCTTTCTCTTCCTTTGTTTGTTTCTTCAGTTTCTATTTTCTATTCTTCAATCCATTCCAAATAAAAACATTATATTTTCAATCCTTCAATCCAATCCAAATGAAAACATTTGTAGTTTATTGGATGTCACCTTGTTTTCCTAATTTAGGGAGTACCTCCGTAATTGATGGTACACCACAATTTAAGCAATCTTTGCGTTTCAAATGCATTAAAAAGTAAGAGAAAAAATCTCCAAGCTCTTGAAATTTATTACGAACTGACGTTTAAGGTAGAAAAAGTTAATACTTAATATTCTATTTTTGTAGTAGTTATACCCTTTATTGTTATTATTTTGTTTTCCGGGAAAAATCTTAAATTGGCAGGGAAAAAGAATTCGACACAGTTTATTTTCTTTTAAAACTAAAAAAGTGTCTGTTCTTTCTTAACATGAATATTTTAGCATGTTTGTTGATGTTGAAGGTGAAAATTTGAACCAACAAAAAGTAACTGATTCAAACTTGTTTAGATTAGAAAAAGAAGAAGCTCGAATCAAATAAAAGCTGAGTTGATTTCGTTCAAGTTATTATGTTGACAATATTATTTCATCATTTTTTTTTTATGAAGTACCGCTTAGAGCAAATTAATTGCATGGAAATTTTTGTGAATTTTTTATTAAGCACTTGCTTGTTTGAAATACACTACAACCATTTGATATATAAAGAAAATTACTATAAATATCAAGATCAGTTTCAAGAGAACGTAATTTACTTTAAGAAATATTTTCTTCCTTTATTCAAGAAAGGTAATTAAAATTAGAAAATTTTAGTCTTAATATAGTTAAATAGTAAAAATATGTGGATGACAATTTTTTTAAGATTGTCTTGTTATACCAACTGTTTACTTTCTTGAATAAATAAATTCAGTTTAAATAAAACTTAAACTCCTTTAATTAAAATTTGATATAATCAAAATTTTATCTTGAGTTTGTTGTCGGTTACTAGACAACACTCAATTAAAATTAATATAATAATTAAAATAAGACTCAATTAAAATAAATTTAATCTTTTAATTTAAATATCTTTATTTAGTGTGTAAAGTAAAATCTATTATCTAATCATACTATTTATTATTTTGTAAACTTTTCACTATTTAACTATAGTTTCAAATTTAATTACCTTGATATATAAAATTAATGTTTAAAAAATTTCATTTTTCAATAATGACATAACAATCTATAAGAATAGAAAGAACAATCTATAAGAATGGAAAGTGCTCCACATAAATTAGATAAGATATTTCAATAGTATATAACTGAGTGCAAAGCTCATCTTACGATTTCGTAAGATTGAGTTAGGCTTAAAGTCCACTTCTAAATATCATATTATAATCTGACCTAATAAGGTTGTTAGACCTATCATACTATTCGTTATCGGATGATCTTTAAATATATAGACCAACACACGAATTTGAGTAGTAAATAATATATAAGTAGATACAAAATCTTTACAACCAATTTTATAAAGTTGAGTTAAATTTTTTACGTTTTAAGGTAGAGTTGTCTTAATTTCAATCAAATTTTGTTTGGATTGGATTATAATTTATATTTTTCAAACAATCACGTATTAAAAATATTATTTTTCATTTAACTGATATTATTGCATGAAAAATATATTTTAATATTATTTATTTTAAAATGCAGATGATTCGGTAGACATTAATTTTAAAATCCTATAATTTAATTATACACATTACTAAAATCTGTATATGATCGAGTTCGTTTGTGGACTTGATTAAACTCTCAAACAAATGTCGCTATCAAAAGGTAGGATCGGATAAAAATGATGCTAAGACACCAGGACCTTTTCTTTATGAGCTACGTGCACCATATTTGCCCTACCAACACAGCACGTTTACCTTCTCAAATCTCTTCATACTGTCACCATCATTTTTCATATCCCTTTTTATTTATTTAGAGAGAACACCCGAATCTAATATGAGAATCAATCAACACTAAGCTAAACTGTTCAGACTTACATTCATGTCACATTCTAACCTGTTAGTAGTTAAAAATAATTGGCACCAGTAGCTTATTTATATGTTTCGTGTATGGATATGTTACATAGGATTGAACTGATAAGGTTATACAAGATTGTTAGTTTCACCGACACATATCCAAATGCAATGAGGTGAAGATATGCATGGGATTGAAAGTGAAGAAGTAGTAGTGTGTGTGGTTTCAAGTTGCAATTAAGTTTGAAACGTAAGTGAGACAAGTAAACGCGTTTTTGAACAGTTGGTGATAGAGATTGGGAAGTGAAAGTGAGCAACAAATATATATAAAATGATTGCAAGGCAATCAAACACACGAATGTATCGCAGTCAGAGGTCACAGGTTGTATGTGTCGGGCGTTGCCAGAGTGAGAGACCCCTTGTCTTCAAATTCAGATACCTTGTGTACGTACGTAGTACGGCTACGGACCACGGCGTATACGATCCATATACGTACACAGCTGCTCAACTTTTGTATTATTATCATTACATGCTGCATGATACGCCAGATGGTGAAGGTTGCTGAAGAATCCTGGTAACTATTTTCAGTCCTCTCGCACTGTTTAAGATTAGAGGATTGTGTTTGGAGTTTGGTGAAAAAACAAAACTCAAATTGGTTGGAATATCATTTTAATGGAAAAGGTACAAGGAGTTATACTTTCATTTAATGATGTGTTATCGTACTATTTAATGAGTTTGGCATCTTATATAATTGTTCACTTATTTAACTTCATTCAATAAATGTATAATTAAGCGTCAAATTAATTTCAAACATTATTATTTTGATAGCTTATTATTAATCCATCATTGACTATTTTTTTTTATAATATTAACTTGCATATAAAGAACAAATTAAATGATATTTTATAAACTCAAACATTAAACAATTGAAAATTTAGCAAAATAAAAGCCTGAAGTGACTATAACAGTTAATTTATAAGTATCAGTTAAACTTACTCAATTTATGAAGATTAAGCAATTCTGTAAATCTTATTACGCTGAATCTATATCGAAACTGAACTCACCAGTGTAGCAATGGCATAAAAATAAGTATTGAAAATTGAAGTCTCTGTATAATTATACAAATCAATTATTTTTTTAATATTAATTCTATTTTGAATTAATATATAATAAATCATTATTGATTTACTAAAATGTGTAAATTCAATGATAAGATAATAAAGATGGAAATGATGATATTAAAATATAAGAGATTAGGAAAAAATTCTTAAAGAGAATGTCATGAAAGAAAAGGTCTTAAAATGTTTTCATTGAGAAAGGACTTTTGAAGTGCTTTCATTCAAGATAATTATTCTAATCTATACAGATGATTAAAAGGTTATGTTACATTTGTGTTTTAGTGTTTTATAATCACTCACAACACCTTAAATTCCTTATTTAAATAACTACAATAATTAACAATAAGCATAAATATTAATTGTAAACGCCTTTTTTTAATTATTTTAACAGAAATTAGAGTTTGAATGCTTTATTTTGTACATATGGTTATGACTCCTTTTAAATTATTGTTTAATATTGAATGTATTTAGTTTATCTTGAAACACAAAGAATAACTTTTTCAAATTAATAGTAAACGTGAAGTTAGTTAAATAAAAATAAATTTATCAATTACAAATTCATTTAACGTAATGAAATTATTATAAATAACTTTTAGCAGGAAAATAAACTTTTTTTTTTTTTTCAAAAGACAGGCATTTACCAAATTTACACTAAGGTGTCCTGTATAATTTGAGATTAAAAAGAAACTAAACTGATTCATGAAGTTTACGGATAAAAATCTAGAAATTTATAATCAGTGAAAAGTAAGAAAGATATATACAGTGAAATTTAATAAGTAAAGTGAGTCTAAAATTTTCTATTATTATTATGCTCATAAATATTTCCATGTCCTTAACATTTTCAATATAACCAATTTGAGTTCTGGTTTAGAAATATCTTCTCTAATTCAAACAGAGTGATATCAAAATTTGTTTTGTCTAAAGAGTTAAACGGAGAAAAAAAGAAGTTATAGAGTGTTGAAAGATTGTAAGTAATAAATATAATCCTTCTCAATATTTTTAATTTATGCTTGATGAAATATTTCTTTAAAAACTATAATAAAAAAAACAAAAAAGTTTTTAATTTATATATAAGTTAATTTTGAAAGGCTAACCTTTAAGAGATAACAAGTGACAATGACTGAGAAAGACTTTTCTTATAGGACCAACTCTATTCCGCCAGGAAAAAAAAATCCATTTTCCGTATTAACAACTCAAAAGGGTAATGGAGATAATTAACGTGTTATTAGATCATTAAAATGTTTGTTTCCAAAAAAAAAAAAATCTCAATGCTAAGCATGCCAAGTGGCTCTTTCCTCACCCACATGGCAAGCTCTGTTTTTCAACAATCGGTGAATTTCTTGTAAACGACCATCCATGAAAAAGTCGTAAAAGATATTCATTTATTTATTATTTTAAAAAAGAACTTTTTTTCATGGCCTTAAAAAACCATGCCCGTAAGACCTTAAAGTCATAAACGAATAAGCTTCATTAATGCCTTATGAAAATAACATTAACTTGACTTTTCTAAAGGATCAAATTAGCACACGGAAATGCCTCTTCCTAAACCTAATAATAGTAATTATATATTCTATTAGCAATCCACGTTATGAGGACCCTAATGATATAAATAAGTCTCATTTGTGAACCAACAACATTAAACAATTTGAAGTTCACATATTCACCAATATATATAATATTCCCCAATTAATTAACACCCACGAGTTGTCAAAGGAACGAGTGTGAAGAGCCAAACAAAGAGGCACATTCCTGTTCAATTCAGCGAAACACAGATATGCATACCTTTTAGAGACAGGCTCATACTATATACAATTAAGAGGGGAAATCATATTCATCATGCCACTTAATAAAAAAAACACTTACATATTATATATTCAAGAACAGTAGAGTTTACAATAATTTAGGATGATTAAAGTTGTTGTTAGCGGTTTCAGAAATTATTTAAAAAAAGAGATTTATATGAAAAAATGTATAAAGAAAGGCTGGCTGGGTTTAATTATGCAGGAAGGCATAAGACAAGAAGGAAGCACGTAAGATAAGATTTATGGATAGGATGTTTGAATTGAAGTGTGGAAGATTCATTCCTGTTTTAAGTTTGGAAGCACTCGATTCCTTTCCTTATCCTAGAAAAAGAAAAGGATAAATAATATTTTATGATGTGATTCATTAGAAGTAATAGAAAGAGACAAAGTGATGAAGTAAATGGGAGTTGAAGGATTGAAGGAAGGAAGAGAAGAAGACAAAGTGAGATTGTTGTGCGTGGCATTGGGATTTCGAAGGGACAACGTTTGGAAGACACCAGATATGTCCCACGCGGCGTTATCAGATTGCAAACCAGCTCCTATGGGGTACCTATTTATTACAATAATCCATAATTATCATAAATAAATAAAATAAATAAATAGGTTATGACATCAATTTATATACCATCACATCACAACATTTAAATGTTGCCACTTAATTCATGCCTGGCAATTTGGAGACTAAAATGCCATCTCAAATTTGTGCTAATTTCGGCAATTTTTAATTATAGGATTTAGTCTAATTAAGTTCATGTGGTCGAGTAAGTTTTAAAACTAGTGGATTAAATATAAATAATCTATTTTAGTTTTATTATGATATTTATATGAAAGGTTAGACTGACCCGCATGTTAATAAGTTGACTTGTTTTTTTAAGTATATCGATATGTAGTTGCTAAATATATTAGATGATTTTTTTAGTTATGTCGAGTATAAGAAAATTAAAAGATAAATAAAATTTTAAATCTAATTTCTAAAATAAAAACACTTTAACTAATAGTATTTATTCTATATTATTGTATAATGTATTTTGTTATTAAATATTAATTTTTAAACGTTTTGACAATGATACATGCCATAATTTTTAAGTATAAACAACTTGTAATTTTTATACTTTTTAATTATAAAAGAATATCTGTTGACACGAAGGCCTACAATAAGGCTAAGCTAGATTAAAAAAAAAATTATAGGTTAAGCTGCATTGTCAAATTTTTGTGATTTGATCCATATCATCAAAGTGAATAAATCAAATCGCGGGTTTAGACAACCTTGATAATGCATAAAATCACAGCCAAAAATCTCTTGATTCGTACGTTAATTAGCTTCCATGCTTCATGCAAATTAACAAACCATTTAATTAGACCCTCCGTTTTTATATATAAAAACAAAACAAATAATGTATTATACTTTACTAATTCTTTAACATTCTTCATAAAATATTTTTGCTATTGATGTTATAAGACAAACAGTAAAAAAAATTATCGAAATCATTGTATGGAAAAAGTAAGAACAAATAATAGTTGACCTAAAAATCAGACATTAAATAAAGTTAAATTATTTTAGACTAAAGTATTAAATAAAGTAAAATTCCTAAAAACTATTTACATTTAAATCCAAAGAAACGTGTTCTTATCTTTGGTATAAAAGAACATAAAGAAGTAGAGAATGAAATATATCTCATTTTAAATAACATGCATTATGGGTGGGACGTTATCTTATTTGATCTTTGAGTCAACTAAAATCATTATAAGTCTAAGATCACTAAACGAGTATTTACTCTCGACGTGTAATTTTAAAAAAAAATCTCATTTTTTTAATTATAAAAGCTAATAAATAAAGTGATCCTCTCGCTTTATATATATATATATATATAGAGAGAGAGAGAGAGAGAGAGAGATATGGATGGATCTATTATACTAAATATTTTAGTTTTGCTTAGGTTTTGTTGCTTTTTTAATTCTTTTTTAAGTTTATATGAAAATATTTTGTTTATTCTTCGTCAAGTTTATATGATAAATGTTTTGTTTTTTTCGTCTAAATTAACAATATAAATTATTACCTTGTAAAACTCTTAGATGGAGATTTTGCACGAAAATAATAGTTTAACATCTTACTATCAATGTGGGACCACCGACCTCTCTTCTTATTCTACATCATTGGTTGAAAAACTAAATATCTATCTATATGTACCATTAATGAAAATTGACTCTTGCGAAAAAAGTCCTTTGAAATTATTATTTTTGCCAACTTTTGAACTCTTGAATTATAAACTCCCCTTGGAAAAAAAAAAAAAAAAAAACTTTCAAAATAGAAATACTCACTCCAGTCACTCGGACACAGCTATCCTATATTTTCAATTTAGCATAGGTACATAAAGAACCAACCTTTTGAGCAAAAAAATACACAATTTTATAAATTTAATTTGTAAAACTCTAACTGAAAAAATTTAAAGACGACAAATTATGAGTCATAAATGTGGAGTAAGAATTTATTTTCTTAAAGATTGATGTTTAGTAGGCGTGCATATTTAATTTCACAAGAAAATTTGTTATAAATATATACTAATACATAATGTGAAAATAGATAAGCTTGTTAAGAATTTAGATGGATGTTTCACATTAAATAAAAATAAGAAAATTAAATAATATATATATATATATAT
>Ga0099824_1011264_pt1 | contig 10191 bp, 8 predicted proteins | sample SiratrowhiteBW_FD_76837 | JGI IMG/M metagenome (GOLD analysis project Ga0099824, IMG submission 76837) | Root nodule microbial communities of legume samples collected from California, USA - Siratro white BW | ecosystem: Host-associated > Plants > Roots > Nodule | place: USA: California... | reverse complement strand
GCATCGGTGATGGCGATCGAGTTGCCGCCCGACATCGTCAAGCGCGGCAGCCTCAAGGTGGCGCTGGTGCCGAACTATCCGCCGATGGAGTTCCGCGATCCCGCCACCAACGCGCTGTCCGGATTCGATATCGATCTCGGCGAGGCGATCGGCCGCAAGCTCGGCGTCAAGATCGAGTGGACCGAGACCAGCTTTGCCGAATTCATGCCGTCGATTTCGACGGGACGGGTGGATGCCATCCTGTCGGGTTTCACCGACTATGCGAGCCGGCACGAGATCGCGTCCTTCGTCGATTATTTGCGCAGCGGTCCAAAATTCTTCGTGCAGCAGTCCCGTGCGTCCGAGTTCAAGGACATGGCTGCGCTCTGCGGCAAGAAGGTCGGCGCCAGCCGCCGGACCATGTTTCCCGCTGAGATCGACAAGTGGAGCCAGAAGAACTGCGGCAGCAATCCGGTCCAGTTCGTCGGCACCGACGGCTCGGCCGATGCGCGTAACCAGCTCAGGCAGGGCCGTATCGACGCCGCCGTGCAGGGCAACGAGACGCTGCCCTATCTGATGGATCTCGAGCCGGGCACCTATGCGCCGGTCGGCGATCCCTTCGCGACGCAGTTCACGGGCATCGCGCTGCCGGTCAAGGAAAAGGCCCTTCAGCAGGCCATGCTCGAAGCCGTCGATGCGCTGATCGCGGACGGCACCTATAAGACCCTGCTGACGAAGTGGAAACTGAGCGACAACGCAATAGAGAAGGCGACCATCAATGCTGGACAGTAAGGCACTCGAGAGCATCCCGCTCGTTCCGGCCAACACCGCGGATCCCGCGCCAAACCATCCATGGCCGAAGCCGTACACATCCGCGATGTTCCTGTCGTTCGACGTCGACGCCGAGAGCGCCTGGACCAGCAAGGACGCAGGTCACGCGCAGCGGCTCATCACCATGAGCTATGGGGGCTATGAGGCGCGCGTCGGCACGCCGAAGCTGCTGGAGCTGCTCGACCAGCTCGATCTCAAGGCGACCTTCTTCGTCACGGGTTGGTCGGTCGATGCGCATCCGGCGATGGCCGAATCGATTCTGAAGGCCGGCCACGAGATCGGCCATCACGGCTACCACCATCTGCTGCCCGATCCCGGTGATCCCTGGATCGAGGAAGAGCTGGAGCGCGGCTTCGAGGCGCTGAAGCGCCGGCTCGGCGTCAAACCGACCGGCTATCGCGCCCCTTACGGCGAGCTCACCGAGGAGCTGCGCGTCGCGCTGGTGCACCACGGCATCGTCTACACCTCATCGTTCCGCGATGACGTGCGGCCCTATCGCCATCGTCTTGCCGACGGCAAGCCCGGCACGATCGAGCTGCCGGTCACCGCGAGCTATGACGACTGGATGCATGGCCTCTCGGCACGCTTCAGTCCGCGCTCGATCTTCCCGAAAGAGCATGTGCTCTCAATGTGGAAGGACGAGCTCGACGAGGTCCGCGACTGGGGCGCGATGGTGACGACGGTGCTGCACCCGCAATGCAGCGGCCGTCCGATGCGGCTGCGGCTGCTGCGCGAGTTCCTGACTTACGTGAAGTCGTGCCCGGATGTCTGGATCACCACTGGCGAGAAGATCGCGGAGAACTTCCTACGCCACGAAGCCGGCAGCCGCTCAGCAGTGCCATGACCCGCCGCCGCATCCTCGCCATCAACCCCAACTCCTCGGCGTCCGTGACGGCGGCGATCGACGATGCAGTGGCGCCGCTGCGGATCGCCGGCGGGCCCGACATCGAAGTGATCGGACTTGCCGAGGGTCCGCCGGGCATCAGCTCGCAGCGCGATGCCGACAGCGTCGTCATGCCGCTGGTGAACCGCGTGACGCGCCACGATGCGGATGCGTTCGTGCTCGCCTGCTTCAGCGATCCCGGCCTGCATGCGGTGCGTGAGGCGGCCGGTGGACGCCCGGTACTCGGCATTGCCGAATGCGGCATCTTTCGTGCTCTGATGCTGGGCGAACGCTTCGGCGTGATCGCACTGTCGCCGTCGAGCATCCGCCGCCAGCAGCGCATGGTGCGGGTGATGGGCGTCGATGGTCGCTATGCCGGAAGCTGGTCCGTCGGCGCGAGCGCAGCGGAGACGGCAGGCGCCGACATCCGCGGGCGGCTGATCGAAGCCGGCCGCGCGCTGGTCGCCCAATGTCGCGCCGATGTTGTGGTGATGGGCTGCGCCGGCATGGCCTCGCATCGCGCGGCGATTGCGGATGCGATCGGCGTGCCCGTGGTCGAGCCGGCGCAGCAGGCGGTCGCGGCCGCGATCGGGGCGGTCTTGTTGAACACGTAAGATCCGGTCAGGAGCCCTTTGTGATGCCTATCTCTCGCCGTTCGCTCCTCAAGGCCGCCGTAGCCATGCCGGCGCTGTCGCTGCCGGGCATCGTCCGCGCCGAATCTCAATCCACGCTGCGCTTCATCCCGGTGATCGATCTCGACTTCGTGGACCCCATCTACTCGACCGCGCAGGTGTCGCGTAACCACGGCTTCATGGTCTATGACACGCTCTATGGCATGAGCTCATCGCTCCAGGTTTCGCCGCAGATGCTGTCGGGCCATGTCGTCTCCGGCGACCAACTTCAGTGGGATCTCACCTTGCGCGACGGCCTGTTCTGGCATGACGGCGAGCGCGTGCTCGCGCGCGACTGCGTCGCCAGCATCCGCCGCTGGGCGGCGCGCGATGGCTTTGGCGGCGAGCTGATGGAGGCAACCAATGAGCTGTCGGCCGCCGACGACCGCACCATCCGCTTCCGTCTGCAGCGTCCATTCCCGCTGCTGCCGCAGGCGCTCGGCAAGGCCGCGATCAATGCCTGCTTCATGATGCCGGAACGGCTGGCGAGCCAGGATCCGTTCAAGCCGCTCACCGAGGTCGTCGGCAGCGGCCCGTTCCGCTATCTCGCCGACGAGCGCGTGCAGGGCGCGCGCAACGCTTATGCCAAGTTCGAGCGCTACCAGCCGCGCACCGACGGCAAGCCGGATTGGACCGCGGGTCCGCAGATCGTGCATTACGATCGCGTGGTCTGGACCACCACGCCCGACGCCGGCACCGGCGTCGCCGCACTCCAGACCGGCGAGCAGGACTGGCAGGAGACCACGCCGCATGATCTCTTGCCGGTGATCAGGGCCGCCGGCGACATCGAGACCCGCATTCTCGATCCCCGTGGCTACGCCTGCATGCTGCGCCTCAATCATCTGCAGCCGCCGTTCGACAATCCCGCCATTCGCCGCGCGCTGCTGGGTGCGATCGACCAGTCCGCCTTCATGACCTCTGTCGCCGGCACCGATCCGGCGTTCCAGGTCTCGCCGATCGGCTATTTCGCCCCAGGCACACCGATGGCGAGCGATGTCGGCCTCGACGTGTTCCGCGGCCCGCGCAACTACGAAACGGTCAAGGCCGACCTCAAGGCCGCCGGCTATAACGGCGAGAAGATCGTGCTGCTCGTCCCCACCAACTCGCTGGCGCAAAAGCCGCTCGGCGAGATCGCGGTGGACAGCTTGCGCAAGGCCGGCATGAACGTCGAATATGCCGGGCTCGATTTTGCCGTCGTGCTGCAGCGCCAGCTGAAGAAGGACCCGATCGGACAGGGCGGCTGGAGCGCAGCGGTCGGCAACTGGCAGGGCATCGACTGGCTCAACCCGGCCGGCAACACCAACATCCGTGGCGAAGGCAAGGTCGCCGGCTGGTATGCGAGCACGAAGATGGGCGCGTTGCGCAGCCAGTGGCTGGCGGCCTCCGAGCTCGCCGAGCAGCAGCGCATCTGCCGCGAGATTCAGGCGGTCGCGTTCGAGGAAATCCCCTATATTCCGATCGGCCTGTACAAGCAGCCGACCGCCTATCGCAAGGCCATCACCGGCATTCTCGACGGCACCGCCGTGTTCTGGAACGTACGCCCTGCATGAGCACCACAGCAATCTTCGGCAGCTATGTGTTGTCGCGCAAAGACGGCGCGCAGGATGTCTTGCGCGACCATTGGGTCCTGGTCGAAGGCAAGACAATCGCCGCGGTCACGCGCGACAAACCGCGCGCGGACCAGGTCTATGACCGCCCCGGCCGCTTCGTGCTGCCGGGCCTGCTGAATCTGCACAATCACTGCTTCTCGGAAGCCGTGGCGCGCAGCCACACCGAGGACGGCAACGGCCGCAAGAACAACCAGAGCATCGTCTATACGGTGCTGCTGCCGCTGACCAAGCGCGGCGCCGATATCTTGTCGGCGGAAGAGCGCATGGCGGTGGCCCGGCTCGGCATCCTCCAGCTGCTCAAGGGCGGCGCCACCACGGTGATGGAGCCGTTCCGCAATTCGATCCCCGAGATGTTCGACGCGGCGGAGGAGATGGGCATCCGCTTCTACGGGGCGCCCTATCTGTTCTCGACCTCGGATGCCAAGGCCGGCGCTGATGGCGTGGTTCGTTATTCCGGCGACGACGGCGCCGCCGACATGGCGACGTGGGATGCGCTCTACCAAAGCTGGAACAATCGCGGCGACGGCCGCATTGGCCTCGCCATGAGCCCGCATGCGACCGACACCTGCGGCCCCGATCTCCTGAAGGCCGGCGCGGCGCGGGCGCGCGAGCTCGGTGTACCCATCACGACGCACATGGCGCAGAGCCGCGCCGAGGTCGAGACCATCGGCAAGCGTTACGGCGGCCGCACGCCGGCGCAATATCTGGACTGGCTCGGCCTGCTGGCGCCCGACCTCATGGCCGCGCACTGCATGTTCAGCCGCGACGACGATCTCAAGCTGATGGCCGCGCGCGGCATGACCGTGCTGAACTGCCCACGCGTGTTTGCGCGCGCCGGCATCACCGCCGCCTTCAGCCGCTTCGCCGAGCACGGCGTACGCACCGTAGTAGGCACCGACGGCTACAACATGGATCTGCTCGGCGAGCTCAATGCGGCCTCGCTGATCTCCAAGATCACCTCGGCGCGTCCTGACGTCGCGAACTCACCCGAGTTGATCGAGGCGAACACGGCGGTGGCCGCCGACGTCATCAAGCGGCCGGACCTCGGCCGCATCGAGCCGGGCGCGACCGCCGATCTTACCGTGGTCGATCTCACCCATCCGCATCTTCAGCCGCTGTTCGATCCGCGCCGCGCGCTGATCGCGCTCGCCAACCGTGCCAATATCGATCAGGTCATGGTCGATGGCCGCGTGCTGGTCGACGAGGGATGCTATCTCGGCGCCGACGAGGCGGCGATCATTGCGGCGGGCACCGCCGCAATCGGCAAGATCTGGGATTTGCCGGAGGCGCAGGCGGCGTTCAACGGCTGACCACTGTCTCGCCCTGGTCCTCGAACTCCATCAACGCCTTGCGCATGGTCTCGACCAGATCCAGCGCGACCGGCGACGGGCTGCGCTGCGCCGGAAAGACCGCCGAGAATTCGAAGTCGATGCGCGGCAGGAAGCGGCGCACGACGACGCCGCGCGTTGCAAACTCCTGCGCGGTGAAGGGATCGCAGATCGAGACCCCGAGCCCTGACGAGACCATGCCGCACATGATCTCCGACAGCGTGGTCTCGACCCTGAGCACGCGGCGGACGTCGTGGCGGTGGAAGACCTGATCGACGAGATGCCGGCTCGATGATCCCGCCGACAGCGAGATGAAGGTCTCGCCTTCGAAATCGCGCGGCTCCAGCACCTCTTTCTCGGCCAGGCGATGACCGGTCGGCAGCACCGCGACGCGCGCCAATGCCGGCAGCCGCTGGCTCGGCAGGCCGGAATGTGCGATCGGCACTTCGGCAAAGCCGATGTCGCATTGATTGTTCAGCACCCAATCGACCACGATCGGCGAGATCACGCCGAAGAAGGCGAGGTTGAGGTTGGGCCGCTCCATCAGGAAGTGCCCGGCAAGGCGTGGCAAGTAGCCGTTTGCCAGCGCCGGCAGCGCGGCTATGCGCAGCGAGCCGGTGCGGCGGCCGCGGATTTCCTCGGCTGCCGCCGTGATGCGCTCGAGGCCGACGAAGGAGCGCTCGACCTCGGTATAGAGCGCCATCGCCGCGGCAGTCGGCACCAGGCCGGTGCCGCGCCGCTCGAACAGCTCCATCTTGAGCAGTGCCTGGAGGTCGCGCAGCAGCCGGCTCACCGCCGGCTGGGTCACCACCATCAGCTTCGCCGCCTCGGTGACGCTGCCGGTCAGCATCGTCGCCCGGAAGGCCTCGACCTGCCGCGAATTGATCCGCGCCATCCCATCCCTTCATAATATTTCGGCATGCAAAGGGTGCCATTATTCATTGGACGATGGAAGTATAGGTTGCGATCTTTTTCATCAGGACTGGAGACAGCCCGCTTTTTCGGCAGATTGGAGGGGTTCAAACCTCCAGATCGCGCCAAGACCCGCCGAATGGGGGCCGGAGCCCTGATCGGAAACGGATTGGTGCGGAAGGAAATGCGGCAGGCGCTTCAGCCAGCGAGATTCGTCGGCACGTCACCTCATTCCGGTATTGGAGATCGGTCCAAATGAAGACTCTTCGCCTTCTGACAGCGGTCAGCATCGCGGCGCTCATTGCCGCCCCGTCGGTCGCCTCGGCCCAGCAGAAAACGCTCTATGTCGCCGGCTATGGCGGCTCGTTCGAGAAGACCATCCGCGACGAGGTGATCCCGGCCTTCGAGAAGGAGAACGGCGTCAAGGTCGAATACGTCGCCGGCAACTCGACGGACACGCTGGCGAAGCTCCAGGCGCAGAAGGGCAATCAGCAGATCGACGTCGCCATCGTCGACGACGGCCCGATGTACCAGGCGATCCAGCTCGGCTTCTGCGGCAAGCTCGACGGCCTGACGACCGATCTCTACGACACCGCGCGCTTCAAGGACGATCGTGCGGTCGCCATCGGCATCGTCGCGACCGGGTTGATGTACAACACCAAAGTGTTCAAGGAGAAAGGCTGGGCGCCGCCGACCTCGTGGAACGACCTGAAGGACACGAAATACGCAAAGCAGCTCGTGATCCCGCCGATCAACAACACCTATGGTCTCGAAGCGGTGGTGATGCTGTCGAAGATGAACGGCGGCGGCGAGACCAACGTCGATTCCGGATTCAAGATCTTCAAGGAACAGATCAATCCGAACGTGCTCGCCTATGAGCCGTCACCCGGCAAGATGACCGAGCTGTTCCAGTCCGGCCAGGCCGTGATCGCGGTGTGGGGCACCGGCCGCGTGCAGAGCTTTGCCAATACCGGTTTTCCCGTCGACTTTGTCTATCCCAAGGAGGGCGCGGCGACCCTGCTGACGACGGCGTGTCCGATCAACAAGCCCAATGCTTCGCCGCTGGCGGCGAGCTTCGTCAAGATGCTGCTCGATCCCAAGATCCAGCTCGTGATGCTGAAGGACTATGGCTACGGCCCAGTGCTGAAATCGCTGGTGATCCCGCCGGAGCTCGGCAAGATGGCGCCGATCGGCGAGCGCGCGGCCAAGCTCTATAATCCGGACTGGACCGTCATCAACGAGAAGCGCGAGGAGTGGACCAAGCGCTGGAATCGCGAGGTCGAGCGCTGATCTGATCGTCGGCAGCGGAGACAGCGTCATGGCCTATCTCGAGCTCGATCGGGTCGCAAAGCAGTTCGGCACGCAGACTGTGGTCGAGGACTTCAGCCTGTCGGTGGGGAAGGGGGAGTTCATCTCCTTCCTCGGCCCGTCCGGCTGCGGCAAGACCACGACGTTGCAGATGATCGCGGGCTTCCTCGATCCGACACGCGGCGCGATCCGCCTCGAGGGCAAGGACCTGACCGCGGTCCATCCGGCCAAGCGTGGTCTCGGCATCGTGTTCCAGAGCTACGCGCTGTTTCCGCACATGACCGCGGCGGAGAACGTCGCCTTCGGCCTGGAGATGCGCAACGTATCGCGCAATGAGCGGACCGAGCGCGTCCGCGCCGAGCTCGCGATGGTGGGGCTCGCCGGTTACGAGGACCGCCATCCGCGCCGCATGTCGGGTGGCCAGCAGCAGCGCGTGGCGCTGGCGCGGGCGCTGGTGATCAAGCCGAGCGTGCTGCTGCTCGACGAGCCGCTGTCGAATCTCGACGCAAAGCTGCGCGAGGAGATGCAGATCGAGCTGCGCCAGATCCAGCGCACCATCGGCACCACCACGATTCTCGTCACCCACGACCAGAACGAGGCGATGTCGCTGTCGGACCGCATCGTGGTGATGAGCCAGGGCAAGATCGAGCAGATCGGCACGCCGCAGGAAACCTATGAGAAGCCGGCCTCGGCCTTTGTCTCGCAATTCCTCGGCAAGACCAACGATTTTGCCGCGATGATCGATCGGACTGCCGCGGCCGCGAAGCTGGTGGCGGGCTCCTGGAGCGCACCGGCGCCGGCTGGCCTCAACGGTGCTGTGACCGTCAGCGTTCGCCCCGAGCGTATCGGCTTTGGCGATGCGGGCCTCACCGCAAAGATCGTCACGCGCATCTTCCAGGGCAATCACTGGCTGTTCCAGTGCGAGAGCGAATGCGGCCCAGCCATCGTGATCCGCCAGAATGACGGCCAGGCGCAGCCTGCCGAAGGCGAGGCCGTTCGCCTGTCCTGGCGTCCGGAAGACATGAGCGTGCGTGCGAGGGCGGTCGCATGAGCATGGCCGCCGAGGAACGCAGCGCGCGTGCGCCGTGGGCGCTGACGGCGCCCGCCTTGATGCTGTTCGTCGGCGTGCTGCTGATCCCGCTGGCCATGACGGTAATGCTGTCGTTCCACGATTGGGGCCAGTACAAGGGCATCGAACCGGTCTTCATCCTCAAGAACTGGCACGAGATCGCGACCGATCCCTATTACGCCGAAATGTTCTGGCGGACGTTTCGCATCGCGATCCTGACCACGCTGCTCACTGCATTGCTGGGCGCACCCGAAGCCTACATCCTCAACCGCATGAGCGGTCGCTGGAAGAGCTTCTTCCTGCTGGTCATTCTCGGACCACTGCTGATCTCCGTCGTCGCGCGCACGCTCGGCTGGGCGCTGCTGTTCGGCGGTAACAACGGCCTCGTCAACAAGCTGCTGATGTCGCTTGGCGCGATCCGCTCGCCAATTCCCTTCATGTTCACCGAGACGGGAATGGTCGTCGCACTCGCCCACGTCATGATGCCGTTCATGGTGCTCTCGGTGTGGGCGGCCCTGCAGCGGCTCGATCCGCAGATCGAGAATGCCGCGATGTCGCTTGGCGCCAGCCCTGCGACCATCATCCGCCGCATCATCATGCCGCAGATCATGCCGGGCGTGCTGTCGGGCGCGATCATCGTGTTCTCGCTCTCGGCCAGCGCCTTTGCGACGCCTGCGATCATCGGCGGCCGCCGGCTCAAGGTCGCTGCGACGCTGGCCTATGACGAGTTCCTCAACACGCTGAACTGGCCGCTGGGGGCGGCGGTCGCGACGCTGCTGCTGGTGGCGCTGGTGCTGATCGTCGTCGGCAGCAACGCGCTGATCGAGCGGCGCTACGCGGAGGTGTTCCGATGAGACGGAATGGCCCGCTGGCGCTGATCTTCCACACCATCTTCGTTATCGTCATGGTGGCGCCGATCCTCGTGGTCTGCCTCGTCGCCTTCACGCCCGAAGGTTTTCTGTCGCTGCCGACCAATGGTTTTTCGCTGCGCTGGTTCAGGACGATCGCGAACTACCCCGAATTCATCCATGCCTTTTGGGTCAGCCTCGGGCTCGGAGCGCTATCGTCTTTGGTCGGGTTGCTGTTCGCAGTGCCTGCCGCGCTCGCGATCGCGCGCTATCGCTTCCGTGGCCGCGATGTGCTCGCAGCTCTCTTCCTGTCGCCACTGATGATCCCGCATGTCGTACTCGGCATCGCTTTCCTGCGATTCTTTACGTCAGCCGGTCTCGGCGGCAGCTTTGCCGCGCTGATCATCGCGCATGTCATCATCGTGTTTCCATTCGCGCTGCGGCTGACACTGGCGGCGGCCACCGGCATGGATCGCTCGGTCGAAATGGCTGCGGTCTCACTCGGTGCGGGCAGCTGGACGCTGTTCCGCCGCGTCACCTTGCCATTGATCCTGCCCGGCGTGATCAGCGGCTGGGCGCTCGCCTTCATTCAATCCTTTGACGATCTCACCATGACCGTCTTCCTCGCCGCGCCCGGCACCGAGACGTTGCCGGTGCGCATGTTCCTTTATATCCAGGACAACATCGATCCGCTGGTGACGTCGGTCTCGGCCTGCGTGATCGCGATCACCATGACCGCCCTCATTCTGCTC
>Ga0099824_1011252_pt1 | contig 10203 bp, 3 predicted proteins | sample SiratrowhiteBW_FD_76837 | JGI IMG/M metagenome (GOLD analysis project Ga0099824, IMG submission 76837) | Root nodule microbial communities of legume samples collected from California, USA - Siratro white BW | ecosystem: Host-associated > Plants > Roots > Nodule | place: USA: California... | reverse complement strand
TATATATATATATATATATATATATATATATATATATATATATATATATATATATATATATATATATATATATATATATATATTATTTATTTATTTATTTATTTTGACGTGTTATAAAAGTACTTAACTTAGGAGAAAATATTATATTTATACTTCTAAAAGTTTTCTTATGTAAAATTATTACTTCTTAGGTAAAAATGGTTGTTTTCTATAAATGTTTCTTTTCATAACAGGTTCACTGTAAGTATTAAAATTAGCTTTTACATCAAATTTAAAAGTTTATATCAAGTTTACATAACGTTGGTGTGAGATAAAAAAATTCGAGACGTGTAATTTCTCAATTTTACTCAAAAATTACTTTTTCAAACAATTGAGTTATGTTTGGATAAAAGTTGCCAACATACTTTTAGAATTTCAAATTTAAATTTCTGGATTTAGAAAAGATTGTAAACGGAGAAATTAATTATTTACTTTTTCTAGATGTCTTCCCACCTTACAAAAACGACCACGTGACGGATTAAGATTTATGTATGCAGTATATACGATTTAAAATATAATTTTAAAAGTCTTTAATAATTATAAGATGGAATTTTTTTGTACAAGTTTATAATTCTGAAAATTATTAAAACTTTTGGATCTTGAATTTCACTGTTTAAGGGTATTATTAGGACTTAATTTCTTGTGAGAAAGTTAAAAAAAAAAATGATGAATTTCTATTCCATTTCATTAACTTTTTTTGCTTTCTTTGATGGTGACAAAATATACATATTTTTTCTTTCACCTTTTTTTTTTGTCATGGTAAGATACATAAAAGAAAAGATTTTCAAATTTTAAAATAAAATCCCATGCTATTATTCCTAAATTAGAACTAATATTTTATTTTGGATCCGTTCATCAAAGGCGTTTGTAATTGTTTATGCCATCTGTAAAGGTATAATCCATTACAAGCCACTAAAGAAGGGAAGCAAAAACTTGATACTACACTTTGTGATAATGTGCTTTGAACAAAAAGTAATAACAAAAAAGGAAAGAACAAAACTGTTACCCTCCATGAAAAAAATCACTTATATATGGTATTTATTAGTTTATAAATGCATGAAATTAGATGTACTATTACAAAATAAGTACTTCTACAACATAATTATATAATAAAATAAAATAATTTTTTTCTTAAATTAAAACTATAATGTATATAGAATTTAAAAGAAAATAGCTAACTTATAACAAAAGGTATCCTTTATGAATAAATTAATATTAAATTATAAATAAGTTTTTTATATTATATTCATCTGTGATATAAATTGTTATGGAACAAATTGCACAATATATTTCTAAAGTTGACATATACAACACATCAACATAATGAATAAATGTTACACCCATTCATTTCACAACAATTTATGTCTATCTTCAGGACAACTCCCATTCATTTCACTAAAACATTCTTTAGTATTACAAGAAAACACTGATGTAGGATTATTTACTAATCAATTTTTTTGGATAATTTTACTATATAATCTTTAAATTGGTTTATAATTAATAGTTTAATTTACTATTTGAACCTACTTAAATTTAAAGAATTTAATTTGTTATGGAAATTAATTGTAATACATAATTGCATGCATTAATTTGTCAGTATAGAGGTGCATACAAAAATGTTCTTGTACAAAACCATTTGTCATATTGTATTTGAAATAAATGAAGTCGGTAAGTCAAAAGTTTATAAATATATTTTAAGAACAAATTATTTAAATTAAAAAAATAATAAATGTTTTTATATATATTTTTCATAGTATTGTTTCATAAATTTTGTTATTAATTCAATTTTTTTAAAGAAGAGGTAGTTTATATTTATTTTTAATTTACATAAAATAATATTATCAAATTAATATAGAAATTAAATCTGATAATTGTAATGATATATATATATATATATATATATATATATATATATATATATATACACACACCAAAACAATTAACTGTTTCATTGCTGAATCAAACTGATAATAAAATTTTTAATTGTTTTATTTTATTTTAAGTGAAACAAAATTAAGTTAATTGAATATTAATTTTATATCAGTGATTTTTTTTAAAAATAAATATAAAATTATTTAATGGTTCTTTAAGTTTATGGAATGCTACCAATAAAAGAAATTTAAATATTTTTTTTATTTTTTTAAATTAATTACTTTAGAATAAATTATTTTAAATTTTAATTAATATTTATTATCATTAAAATTAACTCAAAATATTTTTTGTTATTTATTAAATTATTTAATTTAACTTTAAAATTTTCTAACACATCAATTAAATCTATTACAAACTTTTAATTCATTTTCATTCACTTTTTTTTTTTAATTCAAATTGCTCATTTTTTACTCTCTCTCTCTCTCTTCTCTCTTTTTTTCACCTCCACATCAATCCAAACAAACAGACCAATAATCTTTACTATAAACCCCTTTAAACTGAATTAAAAATTTATATACATATGTATAACACTGAAATAATATTTTAATTTTAATTAAATAATCCAACGTAAAAAGAAATATAATTACAGTTATCTAATAGTTAGGAGTTTCAATTTTAAATCACTTGTTTAAGTTATCTTGATGACACATTCAAACCTACTTTTACAAAAGCAACTACTTTATTACTTCTCAGGTCAAAAGTATAAGAATTTGAGTTACCAAAAGTTTCAAAAATAAAACAAACATATCCTAAATCTGTTAATACAAAAAAGACTATTTTTTTTTTTAAAGATAAAATTTTATAATAGAGTTCAATACTTAGAAGATACTCTACATTATAAAATAAAAGGATAAGATAAGGATACGATGAAGGTGAGAATAGTACATGTGTCCCATAGAAAATCGAGTTTGTTACATGCAATGCAATATACTAATACCTTGTGTCGTCTTCACACATTCCACCAACCTACAATATTTGGAAGTTTCTTTTGTACAGTACGTGTATACGAGTATAGAAAAAAATTGGTTTTCTGAACTTTACAATTTTGATATAAAAAAGGTTAAAGAAATGATATTTAGTTTCAATTTCTGACATAAACCCTAAAACTATTGGTGATAAAAAAACACGCATTACTCTGAATAAGACTAGACGAATAATATGTGTGCATGTGATGTGTTGGTTGATGTGTAACATTGTAGTCTCTCACCTTTCTAATCTTCCAGGAACTGATATCCACGTGGACAGACATTCTAGGTGTAACACACACAATGTCACTCCTGAATCCTGCTGATATTAATATGAGATGTGACTCCATGTTGGAACTGTTTGGCACCACCAATTCCAAACCACATTATGGAAAGCAGTTTCAACTTATTTGATTGTTTGACCTCAGCATATGCCAATGGAACCCATGTTTCCATGTGTATGTGCTTTCTGTTCTATTCAACCAGCATTTGTGCCACATTTCTGGTCTGGAATCAAATTCCCAAGCACCTTCTTTATGAAAGCAGTGACAGGTTTGACTTCAAACTCTTCTTAATTTTGTAATTGGCACATCTGAGCTTGGTTATGAAAAACTTTGCCACATATTCATTATATAAAGATTCCTTTTGGTAGCTAATATTTTCTTTCAACAATATTTATACAGAAAAAACCTAGACAAAAATTATTCACATTTAGATTAACTTATTTATATTAACATAGTTCTTTTTATAACTTTAAAAAGATATTTTAGTTTAATGGTTTCTACTTAAACACATGAATTTTTATATTTTGAGCAGTCTAGGACCATATTTTTTTTTTAAATCTTCACTCAACGTGAGTGTGAACATTCAAAAATACTATTTAAACACTATGTTACAATTAAGTTTCAACTCTAATTATACATTGTATTTTAACATTAACAATTATGAGAATATAGTCTTTGTCCATACACAATACTTATAAAATAAATCACGTAATAAGTAGTCATTTTACTGGATTTGGATTTATAATGATTTTTTAGTATAGTTTTCAACTTATAAAATATTTTTTTAATTAAGGATTACTTCTACCAATTTTGGTATCTTCTCATATAAACAAAACTTTGACTTTTATCAATATAAAATTTTAGGGTAATAAAATCTTGATAAAACTAAACAAATATAAAATCAAGAAAATAATATTAGCTGAAAAGTGATACAAATGGACGACAATTGATGCTTCTACATTGGAATAGTATTGACGACGAACCTTAGGTTGTTGGAAATTAGTTAAAGTTAATATCAATCTTCATATGAGACATAAATAACGTCAGTTAGGCTGACGCTAAAACATTGTGTAATAAAATAATATGTACCTTGCATCGGTCAAACTGATGCAAGAAAGGAAAAAGGTAGCGTCAGCTAAGCCAATATTATTTCATAAATATATAATAATTTTCATTCTATGCATTGACTGAGTGCGTCATCCATTTTTAGCATGTTAATAACCTAATTTAACTTGGTGACAAAGTGTTAAGGCAGTTCAATCCAAACACAAACTAGCTTAGAAACCCAAACAGTTAAATCACAACTAAAACCACACAAACAAACTAAACCAACAAAATCAAAACCGCAAAACCAATAAGTCAGAAATCAAAATGAAAAATCAATGACCATTTTCAGATGATACACAACCCACCAACCAAAAGTCCTAAACACTAAAGGTACATGCATAAAAAAATGACGTTTTGTTACCAATCAACTCAAAAAAATTTCATAACAAACCCAACAATATAAAAATTGAAACTTACCAACTCCAAAATGCAAGAACAATAGTTGAAACGATTTCTAAACCACCTCACGGACAGAAAATACCAGCTGCCAAACGAAGAATTTCCACCTTAAAATAATAAACCCTCAATGTACGTAAAAAATCACACTCAGCCCAAAGAGACCAAGCGAAATCATGATGATTAAGCAATATGACTTACCTATTTCCAAATGATACACAAACAACAGTGGTGAGATAATAATTCATAACTTAATACGTACAACAAGCACAACTCATACATTGTCCCAAATGTGTGAACTCAATTTCCATCATTCACAGCAACATATCTCATTCAATCCATAACATCAAAACATGCAGGGATACATATCACATCAAGACAGTAGGTATTTACTAACAATTCAAACATCCATTGTTCTTACAAGTTCAATTAACATAAAATTATTTACTTCATCAAACTATACAAACTTCATCATCATTGCTAGAGAACATTTCAAATTAAAATCACATCTCATTTCACAATCAAGTACTCTAACCTAGTGTACTGTACCAAAATTCTAAGGCTAGCTTCCCTTACCTGGAGGTTTTTCTTCAAAAAGTTTCAAGACACGCTATAGTACCCTCAAAAGTCTAGGAAGTTAGAACGAGTTATCAAAACATAATCAAATTTCAGTATGACTCTAATTAAGTTGAGAGTTACAAGTTTCTCAATTGTCCCTACCAAGATAGTGTTAAATATCCAAGTGTGAGTCTAGTCTCACATTGAGTAGAAATGGAAAAGATGAGCAACCTATAAAAAAGAAGACCCACAAACTCAATTCCTTAAGGTTTTTTGTTGAAGATGGTGTCATTCCTTGTGTGAGTTTAACCCTTATCTCATTCTTGTTTGAACTTCCTAGTATTCCTCCCCACCCGATTCTCCTAATAAGTGGTATCAGAGCTGATGGTTTGTGATGGTGACCGACTCAGAGAGTACAATTTGATCCATGTATTGAAAGTCTTCCTGATGGAGATTTTAGATAAGCGTCTCACATTAAGTGTTTGTGAGTGAGGTACTCTTCCACTTGAGAGGAAAATTGCTAGGTATCCAAGTGTAGGTCTAGTCCCAGATTGAGTAGAAATAAAAAAGATAAGCAACATATAGAAGACCCTCAAACCAAACGCCTTAAGGTTTTTGGTTGAATGTGGTGTTAAGTCCTTGTGTTGGTTTGAATCTTGTCTCATTATTATTTGACCTCCCCAAATTTACCCCCTTGATTTTCTCAGCAGATACATGACAAAAACTAAGAAAAAATTATGGTAAACAAGAACTTACTCTGATTGAGGTTTTGACCGAGTAGAATCACTCGTTGATTCCTTAGTTATTGAGAGATGCGATCAAAATTTGAAATTGATGGAGAGAATTTTTTATTTTTTTTAAAGAGAAAGGAATAGAGTTTTAAAATTGAAAAAGATGGTTTTAGAAGAAGAATAATGTGAATTGTGTATGCATGACTATTTTTTTCTAAAGGAGGGGTTTCACATAGGTTGAGTTGACACAATTAATATATATTATTTCTTTTTATTTTTTGCGTTTTCTTTCCTTAAATATTTTTAATTCCCATTTCTTATTTTATATTCAGTGTAAATTATTTTTCATCATATTAATTTTATGTTATATATATTTTTTAATCATAAAATTAAATATGTTTTCATATTATATTTATTAATAATTATTAATGCATTAAGATTTTTAACTAATTATAAGAAAAATGTTAATAAATTATTCTAAAAATGTATTATGTACTGATTAATACTACACTTCATGAATTAGGATTCTCAAGACACATAACATAAGTTTATTAGATTGTATTAACCTCTACTTTAATTAATTTATTTCTTCTTGCACTTCAACTATATAAATACGATAAAAGTGACATTAAAAATTAAAAATGATAAAGTGTTAAAAAGAGCAAACCATTTATGCATTATGCATTCATGTTAAAACTTTGAAATCTTTAAACAGGATTAATTGGAATGGATTGTACTTCACATAAAGCATGTTTTATGTTAATTCAAGCTACCAACATTCTTTAAAATGTCACATAGGTAAATTCGGTGAGTATAAGTTTATATTATCCACTTACTCATATTGATCCATGGATAAAATCAAGAGAGGTTGAAGAGAGTCTTTGACCACTGCGCCAAACAAACTATATGATAATATTATGATTATTATTATTATTATTTTTATTATTATTATATTATATTTATGATTATGATTGTTAATATTATTAATAACATTATTATTATTATTAATATTATTATTATTATTATTATTATTATTATTATTATTATTATTATCATTTTTATTGAAAACGACAATAATAATATTAACAATAATATAATATTAATAATATTGATAAAAACAATATTAATAAGATTCATAATAACAACAATAAATTAATAAAATTTAAAATACTAATATTATTAATAATATTAATACGGGTAATAAAAGTAACATTAATAATAATAATATTAGAAATAAGAATATTAATGTTAAGATTAATAGTAATAACATTATTGATAATATTATTATTAACTATTATAATAATAATAATAATAATAATAATAATAATAATAATAATATCACAAATATTTTTAATATAACTAAAAATAATATAAAAATATTAATAATATTAAAAATATTTTTCATATAAATATAAATAATGTTGATAATAATATAGTAGTATTAAAAATATTATTAATATAAATATAAATAATATGAATAGAAGTATTAATAATATTCCATATATTAAAAAATATATGATAATAATGTTAATATAAATAAAAATAATAATAATGTTATCAATAACATTAATAATATTTTGTGTATAAATATTAATAATATTAAAAACTTTAACAATATTAAAAACAAAATTAATAATTTGAAAAAAATATAATACTGATAATAATAATAATAATTATTATAATTTTAATAATATTATAACTAACAATATTAGAAATAATAATAAAAACAATAATATTAGCAATAATATTAATAATATTATTAATATTAATATTAATAATCTTATTAATATTAATATTAATAATCTTATTAATATTAATAATAATAATGATAAATATAATATTAATGATAATATTATTAATAATACCAATGATAATAATAATATTAATGAAACTAATAATAATATTAATAATAGTAATACAAATTTAATAATAATAATAATAATAATAATAGTAATAAAAGTGTTAAAATACTAATAATATTAGTTATAATATTAATAATATCAATAAAAATATTAATATTGCTAATAATATTCACCTTTACTAATGTTATTATTATTAATAAATAAATATGAACATCATTAATAAAAGATAATAGTAGTTTTATCCATAAATATAAGTTCCTAAGTATTATCTACAGACATAGGTCCGTAGGTATTATCCACGGACATAGGTCTCTAGGTATTACCCACGGAAATAGTTTGTGGGTAATACATATAGACCAATATTCGTGGGTAATACCTACAGATTTGTGTCCGTGGGTAATATCTACGAACCTATGTCCATGGATAATACCTACAGACTTAAATCCGTGGGTAATACTACAGATACAGATTCGTAGGTAATAATCCGTGAATAATGTTAAATTTACCTACGGATACATATCCGTGGGTAATAATCCGTGGGTAAATTGAGTTTTTCTTGTAGTGTACTGGCCCATCTCTTTAGTTGGCTATATTTATAAGATTTTGTCAAAAATACTTGCAAACAGATCAAAACATGCTCTCAAGAGTGTCATTGATATTAAACAGTTTGTTTCTTTGGAAAATAGAAGGTTGTTGGATAGTGTTCTGGTGGCCAATGAGGTCTTAGACGAGGTTAGACATTAAAAATAGTCTTGTATTGTGTTCAAAGTAGATTTTGAGAAGGCGTACGATATGGTTAATTGGGAATATTTAGTCTATATGATTGGAAGGTTAGGATTTAATGTCAAATGGATCAAATAGATTAAAGGATGTCTAACCTCATCATTCGTGTCAGTTTTAGTTAATGGCAGTCCTACTTATGAGTTCATACCTGAGAAGGGTCTGAGGCAAGGGGATCTCATGACCTCTTTTCTTTTTCTTATTGCAATGGAAGGATTGTCTAGTGCAATGAGAGAAGATGAAAAAAGAGGGCTCTTAGAAGGGTTAAAAATATGTAGCAAGCAAGTACCTATTAGTATGCTTCAGTTTCAGTTTGTTGATGATACAATATTCATGTGTAATGATAATGTTCAAAACATTGTAACAATTAAAAGTACTTTTAGGTGCTTTCAATTAGCGTCTGGGCTTAAAGTTAATCTACATAAAATTTTTATTAGGGAATAAAGGTAGATTAAGTCAATATGCAGAGATACACGACAATGCTAAATTGTAATATTATGATAATACCATTTAAGTACCTTGGTGTACCTATTAGAGGGAGTCATAACAGAATTGTATTTTAGAATGGTTTGTTAGATAAGCTTAGAAACAAACTGTCTAAATGGAAAGGAAAGCTTATATCTATGGTTGGTAGAGTTACTTTAATCAAATTTGTTATTTCTGCCTTGCCACTCTATTTTCTGTCATTGTCTAAAATCCCTAAAACAGTTTGCAAAGAATTTATTTGAATACAATGACAATTTTTGTGGGGTTGGGGTTATGATACGAAAAAAATAGCTTGGGTTAATTGGAAAATAGTTTACAAAAACAAAGAGAATGTAGCATTAGGGATAATGGATATTGAGAACTTTAATAAGGATCTTCTTGGTAAGTGGAAATGGAGACTGGGTGTATAGGAAGGAGGGCTGTGGATTGAGATTAATAATTCAAAGTATGGATCTTGGATAGAGTGTTGGAAAAGGCAGCAAAATTTATTTTTGGGATGATTTATGGGTGGGGGAAATTACCACTCAGGGAAGCCTACCCTAGAATTTATGCTAACACCATTTATAAGGACCTTAAAATTGAAGATCTAGAGGTTTGGCAAGGTCAGATGTGGGTTTAAAAATTGTGTTGGAGAAGGGCATGGTTTGAATGGGGGAATACTTTGGTGGATGATTTTTTAGCGACTATTCAGAGGTGTGAAATTAGTAAGGAAAAAGAGGATAAGTGGGAGCGAAATGGTAGATCAGCAAAAATGTACATTGTGAAGGAGGTCTATAAGATACTATCAGATGGGGTTGTAGGTCATAGTGAAGAGGTGTTTCAAAGACTATGGAAAATGAAAGACCAACCTTCATCCATTTTGTGTAGCTGAAGAGTCTTTTATAACAAACTCCCAACTAAAGATAGTGAAAATATATTTGGCTGAGTTCAAGAGGGGGGGTGAATTGAACTTTAAAAGATTTTTGTCAATTTAAAACACTGAAAATAGTTTAGTTAATAGAAAACCTTTTCTGAATCTCAATGATAAAAGATTTAAGGTGCAGTGGTGAAATAAATCGATTTC
>Ga0099824_1011247_pt1 | contig 10207 bp, 3 predicted proteins | sample SiratrowhiteBW_FD_76837 | JGI IMG/M metagenome (GOLD analysis project Ga0099824, IMG submission 76837) | Root nodule microbial communities of legume samples collected from California, USA - Siratro white BW | ecosystem: Host-associated > Plants > Roots > Nodule | place: USA: California... | reverse complement strand
TCGGCAACATTAAATTGCTGGATAGTGTAGAAATTTCATAGTCTTCTTCCACTACTTTTTCATAATATAAAGCCTGCTCCATTTGAACTTTCCAAATATGATAATGTTTACCATTAAAGACTTGAATCTCCTTTCATGTTTTTATTTGATAAATGAACTGCCAGTGATCAATAAAAAATTTAGATCAATTAACTTATTTACATAAGTTAACTATTTTTACTACTAATGTGATTCACTACTTTTTATTGTGCCCGTCTAACTAATTCTTTCAATATAAGTATATCATAAAATTGAACTTCAAAATTAAGAATTAAACAAAGTTTAGTTCTTTGAATAAGCTATTATTATTTTAATTCTAATAGATCCAATTAAAGTTTAGAAGAATATTATTTGTATAGATACTATTTTAAAATACTATTTTCATATTGGTTTTCAACCTAGGTTATTTAAACACCGATATAAAATGATGTTTAGTAGCAATCTAGTTCTTCAAAAGATGAAAAAATATATAAGTATTTTTTTTCACTCAAAGCTTTAAACCCTTTGTCTTCGTTCATTTTTTTTTTTCACTTAAATAATAATAAGAATTAGATTATAGTTTTATTTAAAGGTTGAAGTAAACAAGATATTATATTTTCTGGATGATATAAAAAAGCATTAGAAGTATGTAGCACTATATATATATATATATATATACACACACACACACACACCATTCACACTTAAACTTTAAATGAGCGTGTAAATAATTTAAGTATAGAATTAAAAATTCCACCTTAAATGAAGATGAATGATGTATATAATTATTTTTATAAATCTATTCTCTTAAAATTTTAAGTTGAAATTCTGTCCAAATCTTTTATATAGATTGGATTATAAATTATTGAATCCAATTGTTTGCTAATATTTATTTTTTACGCATAATACATGTGTCCCTAATATACTAAGTTCCTAGCAGGGAATCATTCCCAATTATTTATGAAGTTGATGACATGAATGAAGCAAGGTAAACCATGCTGGGAACATATCTTAGGGTTCATTATTGAGGCTATAAAAAGTGCACGAGTGGATCTAGTTGACACAATAATTGACTATTGGAGCATAAGTGAAAAAAATATAGAAATAATACCCCTATATGTTTCCTATGCAGAGGCTTCATTGTAGATTTGATGAGTTTGTCTCACATGCCAACTTTAAAGTCACTTTGGGATTTAATCATTCAATAAATGAAAGTCTTAGTAGTCCCTTATTATAATCAATCAAACAAAAACATTATATATATGCTTATTGGTGCTAAATTATGTTCACTACAGTAATTAACAGTAAATACTTTTTATGACAGAGATAATATATTATGTTCATTACAGTAATTAACAGTAAATACTTTTTATGACAGAAATAATATACTTAAAAAGAATAAATTTAATACTGTAGATATAATCATATTTTAGTTGTGAAGTTCTCTATTTCTTACAAAAATCAGAGTTGTTGTTTCGTATGTTAGATTTACTTGTATTTTGAAAAAAAGATTCACATTAAATGAATTTATTGATGAATTATCAAATAGTTTCAAAATTTTATAAAAAATTATATGCTTAGTAAGGTTTATTATATAAAAAAGTACCTTTCTACGGATAGTTTTTATCATTTACTTTTTTAAATAAAAGTTCTTATTGAAAATATATTTAGGCTACTAAATTTATACCATTTAATCAATTGATAGTTTATTGTCTCACTTTAGTTTATATTCAAATGCGTAATATAAATTAAGAATAGGCTTGATAATATTTATCCCTAAAAAATACAAACTTTATATTTGGTTTCTATTAAATTTTTTATTAACTTTTGGTCTTTAATTTTTTCGATTTTATATATAGTTCCTTCCATTACGTTATGTTGTATATATTTGATGTGATATGCGCACATATGATTAAAATTTATAGGCTATAACAAGAAATTTAAAAACTAAATAGAGGCTTTAAAATGTTTTAAGTGAATATAATGATAAAAATGAAATATAACATTTTTTAGAGACTAAATAAAAAACCTGTCAACATTTTAAGGACCAATTGTACTTTTTTTAGCAGATGCTAAATACAAAAATTAGTAAATTTATCAGGAATAGAAAACCATATTTTAGCCTTAAAAATATAAATAAATTTATATTATTAAAATACTCTTCAATAAGCCTTTTGTGAACTGTTATATGTCTAATATGGCGTAATATAACCTTTAAACGGGTAAATTTAACCGTTAAATGTCAATTGTATAATTTAAAATAATTTAGATAAATAGTTAGTTTCAGTATAATAAATATGAATTTATTTTTTTTAGAAATGATTTTAATAAAAAAGTTCAATTCTGTTAATTTTATTTAAAATATGTTAATGATAATTATGTAAATGTTTGGTCTTTATTAATTACTACTTATACATATTTATTAAAAAAATGTTAAAAATCATAATTAATAAATTTCAGACAAAATTAATAAAATTAAAATTTTTATTCTAAAATTATTTATTATTATTATTAAAAATAAAATATATAAATAATTATTATACCAAACTAATTATTTATCCATATAAATTTAACAATACATTATTGAACTGAACTTTTCTTGCATTAACCAACCATTTCTTTGAGTTAAATAAAATAATAAATGATAAAAGTTTTCTTTTAAAAATTTAATAAAATAGCTTACAATCTTAAAACTCAAATTCACTAATTGAATTAAAACAACTTCATAAAATTTATTCATACATTCAATATTTTCAGTGTTTGACAACAAGCTAACCATCATGACCCAGTTCTATCAGAGAAAATTTGAAATGAATTATCTTTCTAACAATATTTATCCTTATTAATATATACATAAAAAAAGGGTTCAATTTGTGATACGGGAAAATCATCCGCAATGTGAGACAAATCTCATCACATCAATTTGCACAAAAACCTAAGAGTAGATTAAGAGAAAAGAGGACTAATTAACAATCATCAAAATGGCTATGTAATTAAGGCAGAATCTTATCTAATCTCTATATTATATAATATTTGTGATTTTTTTCCTCACAACTTTAGTCCTAAATTTTTAAGTTATACGTAATTTTTACTCCTAAATACTTTTACATAATTTTTTTTTCTAAATTTTTTTATCTAAAATTTTAATTTTCAATTTTAAAAAAGTCATGGTCTTTAATGTTGTTGTTGCTATTATTTTTAATCTTGTAAAAAGGCCACAAGCATCATGCATTTTTTCTTTTAATTTCGTTGTGTGATGTTCAAAATAAAAAAAAGTCACATTAAAATCTGTAAAAATTGGAAGTTATTAATAATTAAAAAATAAAAAAATTTTAAATTAATTAAAAAAATTTAATTAATGACCAAAATTACATATAATAAAAAACTAAAGAACTAAAATTGTAAAAATAAATAAGAGACCAAAATTATGGATTTTGTAAAATATGAAAACTAAAATTACAATTAAGCTTTCATTTTTTTAAACCCTTTATTATTTTATTTATATGTTGGATTTAGAATGGGCAAAATGAATATTTGATAGAAAACAAAACAAACTAATAATTTTAAAAATGATGAAATTTGATATACTATTTCTAAATTATTTATTTCTATTAAAACATTTTTTTATTCTTATTTTATTTATTTATATTTTTACTCTACTAATTTATTTTTCATCATTTCACTTATCTCATCTTTTCGTATCACAATGCAACATTAACATTTCTCAGTTAATTATTGATAAATTAGTATAAAAAATATTCATTAGTAATAATTTCACTTTTGACGGGTTAGAAATCTTTTATTAGTTGTTAAGATTAGTTAAATCATAAAAAAATAAAAATAAAAGATTTGGTCCTACCTGTAAATACAAAAAAGGCTTTACTTCTTCACACGTGTTTGAATCGTAAGAATTGCTTAAAATCAATGTGTGTTAAAAGGAACAAGGTGTTAGGACAACCTACATACATGAGATAAAATGTATCAGTGATCACTATAGTTAGGCTACCATTTTGAATGATAGTTTCTAGTTAAATCAAAATTAGCTTACACTGATTGTTAGACAATTAACCTTTTTGTTGAGAATATTATGCATGAAGGATATGTGTTTAGTGTGTTTGCAGGACCTGGATGAAAATGCACAATTGTTACATATGGTGACAATTACACTCTTTTAGTGTAATCAAAACAAACTAATTTTAGTGCAGTTGTGGGTGATTGATTTTTTGAAAGACCAAAATTATCAACTTATTTAATCAGCTGGATGAAAAGGCAAAGTGAATATAACAACAAAATATTGACTATGAAACTAATGCAGTTCGCTTGTTCTAACAATCTGCATTGAAGGTTAGTTGTGATACATAAGAAAACCAGATTGAGGGTTTTATAGTGAAATAAGGGACAACATTATATAAATAAGATAAAAACTTACTTGAGATAGAGGTTATGCAAGAAGTTTTTAATTCTGCATTGATTTAAATATGTTAGAAAAGCAGAACACAAAATCCGCAACATTTTGTAGTGAGGACATTAGATTAAAGTTATCTTAAATTCCGATACCACCTACTAACTAATCTAACATATTGATGTAAAGGTTGGAACAATCTTCAAATACTTCTTTTTTTCATTAATATATTCTTTATTATTGATAAAAAAAATGTTCATATATAAAAAGGATAAATCTACTCAAAGTAAAAATATTTTAATTATACCAACTAACAAGAAAACAAATTTTTTTTATTTTTACACATTTCTTACTCAAAGTAAAAATATTTTAATTATATTTTAATTATGCCAACTAACAAGAACAAAATTTTTATTTTTACACATTTATTAAGAGAATACAAGTAAGGTGGCCTAGTTTAAATCAAATAACTATACATATCAAAATTGAAGGGAAATTATATAAAAATTATGTAACCATATCAAGATGAAAATTTATATATAATAATCATATTCTTGAACATCTATAAAAAAAAAAAAAGACAAAGATGAGTGTATAAATAATAATTTTATTACTAAAAGAAACTACATTAACCCTTTACATTCTTTATTTTTATTCTTTGTATATTTGTTATGCAAGGAAACTTTTCATTGAATATCTTCTTAAAGGGAAATTATTCTTTAAATTCATATTATTTTATCTATGACTAAAAACATAATAACAAATAATACTTGTAGTTATTAGTATCAAGAAAAGATTAAGACAGGATATTCCAAAATAATTTTATGTACTCGTATTTGCTAAGAAGGAACATCATATATTGATTTATTGGTTTGTAATATGTTTGTTATTTGTGGAACCTTTTTAAATTAGACATAGCTAAAGATATATTATATCAATCTTGAAAACAACGAGTTTTGAATCGTTGGTATTAATTTGTTTACAAAATTAGATGTTGTCAAAGAAATATTAACCAAGGAAATTAACACACCATTAAAATATTTAATTATATATAAATAATTAGGTTCATTTTCAAATTTATACATTATTTATAAACTATTATTTATGTTACCTGTAATTATCGCGACCGATGAAAGAAATTTTTAAAAATTACAAATTAATTAAATTATATATGTGATCAACTATTTATATTGAGTTGTTAAAATTATTGGATTGTAAACTTTAAACAAATATCTTTGTACATCAAAAAAACTGAAAAAGTAAAATAAAAATTATTAATCTACGTGTTCTTGATTCCTATCTTAATTTTAGTTTAAGATTTTAAAATCACTGGATATGATTGCCCTTCGTATTCTTCAAAGAAAAACAAAACTGAATGTCAACATTAAATGTTAAAGAAAAAGTGCCTCTCTTGATTTCGTTTTGCCTATTACTACTTAGCTTTTTCTTTATATCCCACATTTTGTCTCATAACAAATAAGTAAATTATTTGACTAATCAAGACTTCATTGGGTCCTTAATCGTCTATTATCCTAACAGTAATCATACAAAAACATTAGCATGATATGAAATAGGTTGGTGCATCCATGACCTCATTCTGTTTGACGAATCAAAATCAAAGAACACAAACATATTGGTAGCATGGTTCATCTGCATAATTCTTCAGTAATTCTGTGTGCATAATGTTTCTTGTAATATTACCAATCTGCTAGGTATCTGTGTATCTTTGTACCATGGACATCTTGAAACAAACCTAAGATCTAGAGTAGAAAAGAGAGTGGTTTAAACGGAAGATAACTCAAATTTCACATTCTTCAAATAAAAACAAACCTAATTAGGACTTTGAATAGAAAAAGGGAGGAAGATTGCGTGTGGGGTGATGATGCAATACAAATGTATATAGTCAAATCATTATGTGTGAAATTGAAAACTAGTGTCCACGGGAAGAAATACAACTACATGACCTATTTTAGAAGATTAAGACACTACCAACTGCCAACACTTTGTCTAGGGCTTCATACTAAATAGAGTAGTCACGATGTACAATTTATGCTATAGGAAAATTATGTTTGGCAGCAATTTATGCGCTGTGTGGAATTGCAAAGGAATATGCCAGACATATATATGGTATATGTGCAACAAGTGGATTAGGGTAAGCATACTACTTCATAACCAAACACAACATCACTATCAACAAATTAGCTTATTAGACCTCAATGGAAGGACATGTGGATGGCAATTGTATGGACAATATATAATTTTTAAGAATGGAAAACTCACACAAAGGAGGTTATTACATTAGCTCAAATAAAAGTGGTTTGGATAACAAATAAATATTCAAAAACCAGTTTCACATACTCATACTAGATAGTATTTGAATTCAAAAGTATACATCTGTGATCTAATAATATTATACTAGTTGTTCACTCTTAGGTATTTTAGTGGAAGTTTAAATTTCATATTGGATAGAAATGACAAAATTGAATAACATATAAAAGACCTATAAATTCAATGTCTTAAAGTTTTGATTAAAGATGATGTCATTCTCTAATACGAGTTTGATTCAGTTCTCATTATTTGGCGATCTCTTCTAATGATGGGTGAATTTATACATATGTATTGTGTGATTGATATATATTTTAACCATGGATAATTCATAAATTTGTATTCAACTAATTAGTGAGGCTACATGTATTTGAGAATTCTAAATTTGTGCAGAATATGTGTAGCTTGGCGGTGAGTATCAGAGTGCACAACTAAACCATAGAATCTGATAAGGCTGGCTCTCTCAGAGGAACCAAATTCAAGATGGCCATAATACTGAACTGGAACAAAGTCACAATTTGGTCTTAAATTGTAGGGAATTTTGTGTCATTATGTTTGACTCTCTATGTCTGAATCCTAGTTCTCAACTTTCATGTGCTTTGGCTAATCTAGGGGACTTTTCCAAGAAGATAAGGGCTGCAATTCGTGGCACTTAAATTGGCTCAATATGTATGCTATAAAACTAAATGAGTTTGAGATTTGTCAATGAAGTAGTTTTAAGGGTGTACGGAACTTTTATTGTAATACAAGAATTTTGAATTCTTAGTTATCTCCATTGTTTGAAAATTTTATACTCACTGTGTATAACTTTAAAAATTCAAATTTTGGTTGTTGATAAAAGAAACTGGTCTTCTTGAAACTGCAATTGACATATTACTCTAGCTATATTTCTTTTAGTACATTTTTTCTTTTCTTATAAAAAAATACACAAACATTAGCATAATAAAGACTCAAACTAGAAATTATGATATTTTTCATGAAATAAAAATACATTTCATATCATTTTTATCATGAATACTCTTTAGAGCATGGTTATTGAATTGATATGAATTGTTTTTTTATATATTTTCAATCCTGAATCGAATCTTATTTAAAAAATAAAATAAACAAAATTATTAAGTAATTAACTTTTATAAAAACAAATAAACAATAATTAACTTTTTCCTAAAAGATAATTTTTATAAAAAAAAAATTAAAAAATAGCATATAAAAATAAAAGCAAGTTAGTATCATTAAAAGTGTCATTGCATAAAAAGATGAAAAAACAGTGCAAAAAGCTATTCACTACTCAATTTCACATCTCATCTTCTCCCTTCTTATTGATTATCTTTTTTATCTTCTTTGTATTTTTCTTTATAGTCTTCTTCTTCATTGTTCATCTTTTCTATTGATTGACTTGAGTTTGTTATTCTTTCTATTTTTCTTTATAGTCTTCTTCGTCTTTTCTATTGACTTGAGTTTGTTAACACCTTTCACTACAGACATGTAGTAGCAGACAGCGATTTACAACTATAAATAATATTCGTTTATACGTTAAAGCTAATTAATGACAAAGACATTTAAAAGAAGCATTGACACATGTGGCACAAAACACATGGATACATTATGATAAGATAGATCCACCTAATTAATTGAGGAGGTTGAACCCTTCACGTGCCTTACTTTGCAACATATCATGACACTTCTTCTACATCACCTGCTAATGGCTTAATTCTTAATCATGCTACTCATGTTCCAACACTTTCTTCTACTTGAATTTACCTATTCTAACGTTGTACGACACTCTGCCAAGTTGAGGTTAATTAAATAAAAAATTAAGTGCACATATATATAGTGAAAAGATTAATTTATTTACTAGAAGTAAATTATCTAATGACATTATAAAACAAAGTTATACTATCTATAACAGTTTTTATAATCATTATTTTTTAAATTTGTGTAATACTGGTTTTATGTATAAAGGATTAAGAATAGTCAATAAACACTTAATTACGTACAACTTATTTTGTCGTTTTATTTATACTAACTCTTTATTTATCTCTGTTACATTTGTCATATTGTTTACAGACACGATGCACCTATCCCTGCTGTTTTACAGATATATTGTGTGCCTTTTTTATTACCTTTTCACAAATTTTAAGGTTAAAAATTTAATTAGTTTATAATGATTTTCACAGTACTATGTTTGTGTATGATAAAACTCAAGTAGAACCTAGTTGAAAAGGAAATGGAACTCACATATCAGTATCTCAAGCAAATTTAACCTAACAAAGGACCAAGAGCAAGAAAAAAGTCTTAAAAAGAGGGCATATTATCATGACTTCTTTGACATTATATTATTGTTTAATGAAAAATATATGAAAGTAAACAAGAAAAGTGAATGTTAGAGCTACAAATTGCTATTATTTTAAGAAGCTGCAATTCTAAAGACGAGTATAAATTCAACGCTAAGGTTTAGAGATGTTGTACTGGTCAAGTTGCAAAGGGTTTTGCTTCCAAACACCTTTCTGCAGTATCATCTTCTCTTACCATTACATCTTGTTTTTGGATATGAAGGTTTGGCTCTTCTTCTCCCTCTTTTTGCTTTTTTTTTTTGTTATATATATATACGATTCATTCAGCAAATTGAAAAGAAGGGTAATTTCAAACAATTTTTTTAACATCACTTTTAAGACTCTTGTTCTTTTTGTGTTAGTCTTTTTCGTCTCTTAGGGGTTGGGAAAGATCGATATGCTTTAATTTTGTTCCTTTGCATTCCCAGTTTGTTAATAATAATATATAGAGCATTATTCTTTAAATTAATTCTCAAGAGTTAGCCTATTATTATCGAACCGATTTTTCTCTGTAAAATACTTATTAATTACAGAAATTAATATTTCAAACACACGAAATGGTTACTACATTTACCTGCACTCGAGCACTTTGATTGGCAACCTTCTACATTTTTTTAACAAACAAATATACTTTAGTAAGAAAACATTTTATGCCACTAATTAATGCACAATATTCAAATAATTATTTTTTGGTACTTAACCTTTGTTATCTCTGTCGTATTTAGCAAGAACTATGATAAAGATGTGCACTGGTGCTGAATAACCTCAAAGGTAGGCCATGAAAAGCAGTGAAGGTGGGGAAGGAACAAGAAACTGTGGTTGTGGCAGATTTCTTCATGACCTTCCTCAACAGTTACACAACCTTCTCAAAGAACTTTTCCCTACCCTTTCTCTCTCTGAGGTTCGTAACAATATCTCTTCCTCTCTGTGTATGCGTGGTTTTTGTTCTGCAACTTCTTCTGCTCCCATGATTCCTGAAAGAGTGTTTTATTTTATTTTTTTGGGTCAAAATGTGAAAATGTCGTAATTTTTAGGGTTTAAAAAGCAACTGATCCTGTCCATGTTGTACGGAAAGAAGATATAATAAAAAAAATTATTTTGCATTTCGAAAGATTTAATTTTTTATTAT
>Ga0099824_1011246_pt1 | contig 10208 bp, 5 predicted proteins | sample SiratrowhiteBW_FD_76837 | JGI IMG/M metagenome (GOLD analysis project Ga0099824, IMG submission 76837) | Root nodule microbial communities of legume samples collected from California, USA - Siratro white BW | ecosystem: Host-associated > Plants > Roots > Nodule | place: USA: California... | reverse complement strand
TTAATTATTTTTTTTTTTTTTTTTTTTTTTTTTTTTTTATTTCTTTTTTTTTAATTTTTTTTTTATTTTTTTTTTTTTTTTTTTTTTTTTACTTTATAATTGTTTATTTGATTATGAAATAAAATAAAAACCATCACTCCAAGTACCTTGTTCTCTTTGTTGTAAGGGATTTAGTCTCTCTTGAATTATAAAAAGTGCCAACAATCGCGACTTCAATACAAAAAAAAAAAAAAAAAAAAAAAAAAAAAAAAAAAAAAATAAAAAAGAAAAAAAAAAAAAGAACAAATAAAAATCACAAAATGTGTTAAGAAGCACGAGTTAGAAAAAAAATAAAAAAGTATTAACAAATATGATTTAAAAAAAAAGATAAAAAAGAATTATAAAACGTACCAATAAACACGTCTTCAACAAAAATTATAAAAAAATCAAAAACATTTAAGCAAGTACGATTAAAAAAACAAAAAATATTGAAAAATGTAATTGATAACACAATTTCAAAAAAAAAATATAAAAACAAAACCACAAAATTATGCTTCCTTACATGACTCCAAATGAGACAGAAAAAATTTATTATGTGAAAACTGAAGCTTTTTTATTTTAAAGTCATGCTTGCAAGGAAGACTTGCTCCATTTATAATTCTGTTAAAATCTATCCATTTATGTAATTATTTCAGAGAGAAATTGTCCTAGTTATGTAAATAAGCCATTGGATGGGTGAAATATCTCTCAAATCTCTTCCAAATCTGAGAAAGCGAGAGGAATCTTCCCTCTGAATGTTACATGAGTGGAGGTCCTTTTACTTCCAATTCAAAATCTTCTTTCTAAAATCTGCAATCTTGCATTGCTGAAAGGATGAGCCTATTCTTATTTTTTTTCTCTCTCACTTGTTCTTTTATCTTACTTTTTTCTTTTCTTCAGAAAAGGAAAATATTCCCAATTTTATGTTGGCTCCATCAATTTGTAGTTTTGTACCATATATTCTCATCTTATGAGTTAAGCCCTTTGAACATGCATGTGCCAGCTGTCATGAGATGGTTTTAATTTTTCATTATGATAAGTTCATTTTATCTCTTTCAATGGAGTCTGGTCCCCCATGCTACACACTGAGTTGCCATCCTTATTCGTGTTCATACGAATCCATCATGTCGTGTCCCTTGTATAGTCCACACTTCATAGCACCACTTCGTTTGAATCACCATAACTGAATTTGAACATCAAGATTAGTTACTCGAAAGAAATGAAACATAACAAGACAACCATTTATGCAGACAATAGAAGACACTACACTAATTCATCTCAGCCAAATGTAGGTTTTTTGCATCGGTTCCAGAACAAAGCAAATAACTTAATTTCCACAGTGCATTTTCCAGAACTGTATAAAGATAATTTTCATAAGGGACAATGGAATCAGAATAATTTTTTCTCAAAATCAACAAGGGATAGATTGCCAAGCAATTAAATATAATAGTGGGTGATGACAGCTACATTACCATTAAAGGGCGTAGCCAAATTTATGTAGGGTAAAAGAAACTCACAGTTGAAACGCGCCATAGCCACCATGTACGAGTAAGATGTTCTTCCAATCTTCGGTTAAACCTGCAAACAGAAATGTCAAAGTATTAATCAATGCAAATTCGTAAAAAATTAAAATCTGTAAAGACAGTGATGACACGGATTGAGCGTAATTGACAGTGATGAAAGTGAACACAGATTAATGGGTCCTCAATGAAATCACATAACAGAGGAATTAGAACAATTTGACTATGAAATCAGCCCAGAAAAAGAATAAAGGAAACACGGAACTCACCATCATTAGAAAAACGGAGCGAAACGAAATACGAAATTGGAGTGAAATTCATTAATGGGCAATCAAGGATCACAAGCTAAAACTGTAACCCTCGTCTACGCTTTTTACAGTCCCGCTTTACATCACACATATACAGGACTCTTTCCTTTCCTTTCCCCGTTTCATTCTCCTTCTTCTTCGTTTTTTATCTTCGTTTAATTATATTCTATATCATCGTAAAAGTCCTTTTTTATCATTTTCATTTTATAATAGCACCTGCTTCTTTATCTTAGTCCATCTCATTCAATATTCTCTCTAAACGACACCGTAACGCTATTGCCAGTGGTTCCCGTTGTGGATCAGGTAAACCTGGCCACCGCTCCCGTGGTAACCGTAACGCGGTAGAGGAATATTTCTCCGGGAGGGTTTCGATTTCTCCACTGCGACCCGGTAAGCCGGCGCCGGCGACATCTGATGGACGCAACGGTCGACCACCGGCGCCGAAGTTCTGTAACTTGGGCCAGCTCTGCCGGTAGGGCTGCAATACGACGAAGATGACGACGATGATGAGGCTGAGGAGGAAGAGAGCGAAGCTGATTTCGACGTAGAAACGGATGCGTTGTTCGGAGATCTCGCCGGCGTGGGCGGCGAGAGGAAGGCTCTGATCTTGAGCGACGAAACGCGGTCGTATTCCTCGATGAGATTAGCGAGATCTTCGTCGGAGGTGATGGAGATAAGAGCATCGAGGTCTTCGGAGGGTAATTGGCAGCGAAGGTGCCTCACGGAGGCACCGCAGAGCTCTTCCAGCTTCAGCAGTAGCTCTGCACGACACGCGACTAGGGTTATTTAAAGTATGACGTGTTGGTGAACGGAAAATAGACTAAGTGAGTGAGAGTGAGAACTGACCGGAGAAGGGAATAAAGCGGTCGACGGCGAGGACGCGGGTGTGGCCACCGAGGTAGCGGAGCTTGCCGTCAGGGTAGCGAGGGAGGATTCTGCCGCCGTAACTGCAGAGGAATTTGATGGTGGATTGGGGAGGTTTGGAAGCGGGTTGAGCTGATCCGAACATATTTGGTTCGGGTTCGGGTTCGGAAAAAGTGAAGTCCAATTTTGTACTGTGCGGGGAATAAAGTGGAAAAGAGACGAAGAGAATGGAGAGAGAGGGAGAAGGTGCTTTGAAAGTTTGGAGAAGCGCCTTCAAGCCTATTCGTAGTGACATTTGTCCCTTATTTATAGGGATTTTTCTCACTGCGCCACCCTGTTCCCTCACTTGCGTCCTTAATATGTTCTTCTCATGCTTTATTTACTTCAATCATTCTCTCAATACTAATGTGAATTATACGAGGCCAAATTATTAAAACATATAAAAAAATGAAAATAATAAATAATATCCTAGCCATATAAATTTAACTTTTTATGAACTAACATTTGAGAAATATTTATTTAAGTTTAAACTTCAAGAATAAACCCCAACTTTATTCATGGGTTATTTAAGTATGTTTCATTAGATGAAATTATTTTACCACATCTACTTATAACAAGTGTGATTAATGTTTTTTTTTTTGACAAAAAGATACTTAGACACGCAACTCAACAATTGAAAAATTGGTGGTGAGATGCACCTCTAAGTCAAACAAACATCATACTTGTTACCATCCTAGGAATATGACTTGATAATTGTGAAATCTAATGAACAGTTTGCCAAAAATAAAAGGGTTAACGGTAGGGGACACCTAAGGGTTAGCATTTTTGACTTAAATAAAAAGACGAATAGCTATAGGGAATTGAATACTTTTCTACATTTGTTCTGTTCTTCTTGATTCGTTTTTTTTTTCATCCAAATTGTTAGTTTGAATTATATTTTATTACTCAACACTGCTTGGTAGACTTATTCAGTTTTCCCCCTATTAGCAGTGCGTTAATAGGTTCACAGAATCCCTAGTAACTTTCAAGTTACGTAAGTATTTTCATTCCATATCTGCAGAAGGATTTTCAAAGAGCTCCAATGCTCAAACGAAACAAACAAAACAATATGATTTTTTTCGTTATTTGGTCCCCCAGATTACGCTAACTTTTATCTAACTACATTTTTTTTTTTCATTTTTAAGTAATTAGGCCATGCATTTCACGAGTGTAAAATATGTGAATAAGAAAGTTTTAAAAAACACGCATGCACGCATCTTTCATTCTTCTTTATTACTTAACACGAGTGAGCATCTTCATCCAAAGTGACGATGAATTAAGGGGCAAATATCAAATCAAATACACATAAATATTGTTAATCAGATAGATGTTTATATTCTTTACTTAACTTAATCTAGACCTAATTACGTAGAAAAAATAATATTTTATTAGTATTATTACCAAAGAAGACAATATTTAGATGACACAACACAGGAATTGGTTGTTGTATAAAAGCCAAGTATTAGCAGATAGATTCATAAGTTGAGGATGGAATTTATTTATCTGAAAAAGAGGAAATTAACTGTAAATAATAGAGGATCACAAGAGTTTATATGGTGTAACTGGAAGGCCACGTCATGCTTTGTCAGGTCCTATTCAAGCATAGCAATCTGAATGGAACTGTTGGGTCCCACATCAAGTTGGTTTCAAGGATAACCTTGATCCGCATGTAGGTCCACTACAAGTCTATGGTATAATCTATTTCAACCTCTTCATTTTTCTTATTTTTTTTTAAATACATCATGATTATATCAAAACCTATCCATATCTTTTTCTACGTAGGATCCTTCATAATAATTTGGATTTCTATGTGATTGGTAAGAAATATGTGTTTTATTAATAAATTTTGTCAATAAAAACTTTTAATATTTAAATAATATCTCTTTGTACAAATTAGTATACGATGTAACATTTTTAAAATAATTTAAAAAATAGGGTAAATTTATAAAGAGTGTTAGAGCAATCTTTTCAAATAGTAAAAGACGACTCTCGTATTCAATCTAAAAGAAATAAGAAAAATTAATTTAACTTCGTATTTAAAGAATTTGAACTTTACATTCAGAGGAACCTAATATTAGTGTATCATGCATAAAACTTTAAAAATAGTGTTGGAATACACGTGATCCTTTTGAATAAAATGATATTAAAATTTGTATTTGAGTATATTTAAATTTATAATTATATAAATTATCGTATTAGTAAAAATAATGCAATTTTAAATAATTTATATATTATATTTTGCTTGTATAGGTGTAACATCTTTCACTCTGGAATTGTTCTGTACTTTTCCCTTTTGCTTTTCTGGGGATCTTGTTGCTTTCTTATTTTTGAAAGACAATAGTTTTTTTTTCTGAGCAGACGGATAATATATTAATTTTGAAAATTAAAAAAATGTGGAATAATATAATAGTTACATTATGAAAAAGGGAAAATTGGAGAAGGGGCCTTGTGGTCCTACGAGTGCCACATGCAGAATTGCTGTTACCATGAATATACTGTTATAATCTGATGCATCAATTCTTGAAATGTTGAGGATACTTCTTCCCTTAACCAATATCTCTTCATTTGGGTCACTCCAAAATTCTCCTCAAATTTGAAAATGGACATGAAGATATCTAGTGGTTTGAGCCAATCACTGATTGACACCTGTAGAATGGAATGGAAGTGAATATATCTGTGTACAGAATGATGGACCAGTACAGAGGAATTTCTGATAAAAGAAAAAAGATTCTGTTTGATGTTATTCATTTCACCGGAATTTTGAAAAGGTTGAGAATTAGTTCCATTAAATGTTCTATATAGGAATCAATCATCAAAGCCTCCACGATTAAAAAAAGAATCACCATTTTTTAGAAATTTAATGTATTGAATCACTGAATACAAAAACTATTTTGATTAAAAATATTAAAAATTTAAAAATGTCAATGGATAATATTTTTTGGATTAATCCTCGTTGAATTTAATTTTCAATCGAAATTTACAATATTTTTCAGGTTTAAAGTCAATAAACAATTTTATAAATATTGGTTAAAATTATTTTTATTTTATATTAAACATAATTGTTTTAATTGACATTAATTAAGGTTATATTTTTTACACTGTTAACTTAGATTTTTTTTTTCACACACTCTTCACTAATACTAACCAAAATAATCTCTCAACTAAAATGGGTGAAAATGATCTTATAGGGTTGATTAAACTTTTTCCATTCCACATTGAAACCAAAAATTCTAACTATTGTAGATAAAAAAAATTGACATTGATAGCATCGATAAAAAAAATATTTTTAAATATTAACTATAAAATAATCATTAAAGTCATAAATTAATAAATAATTTAATTAATATTTATCAAGATTGAGAAATAATTTTAACTTATTAAAGAATAATTTTAATAATGTCTAAAAGGATTAATCACTATTAATGTCAACTAAAAACTTGTATTAGTTGAAAATTATTCCATTGTCATAAACAAACTTTGATTAACATCAATTGAGAATTAGTTTTATCAATGTTCATTAGAAAATCCCTAACAAATATCAGTAGTAAACTAAAATAAAATTAATAGAATTTTTTTATAAACATTGATGGAGAAAATAATCATTACAGATATAAAAAAAATAGTTAACATATGCTAAAAAATAGTTCTACCAATATATGTTGGTAAGACCCTAAATAATGTATATTAAAAAAAATAACTTTGATTTGCTTCTATGAAAAAAAATCTCAATAACCATATTACTTCTAAACATTTGTTTTTTAAATTCTCTATCTGAATAATATATTTTATTATAAAAATTTATATTTTGTTTAAGAAAAATTATGTTAATCCTGGATTTATTTTCTTACCCTATCTATTATAATCCCAATATTAAAAACAAACAACTTACTAAAAGTTTTAACTTAAAAATTAATTTTTAAACTTAACAATCTATCAAGTTATAAAAAATATATATAATTTTAAAATTCTTGATTTTATTTTTAACTTTAAAACAATTTTTAAATAGTACAAAGTGAAATGCTACCCTAATATTTCCCTACATACGTCTATTCCCTCTCCACATTATTTATCCACATTACTATATATGGCCACCAATTAATATTTTTTGGGGAAATAGAAAACACTGCTGAAGTAAAATAAAAAAAAATAGCTACTCTTTTGATCAGATTATATAAGAGTAGGTATTGTCTTTACTTTGATGATGCTTTATTTTTCTCATTATATATATATATATATATATATATATATATATATATATATATATATGTGTGTGTGTGTGTGTGTATGTATTTGGTAAAATATCATTGATAAACATTGTCTAGTTTATGGTTGACTCCAACCGATAAGCCTCCATAAACATAAAGATTGATTATGCTTAAACTTGCTTTTATGGATAAGTGTGGATATAAAGATAATGTATCCTAATTGATCCATTTTTTTTTTCTCACTTCTCTTTACTCTGTCTTGGCATGCGATCATAGGGGAAACGAGATCCCTATAAACAGTTTTTAACTAGAAGGTTTAACTTTTAATTAAATGTTTCTATGTTCTTTTATAGTATAATCGATCACTATTTTAAATTTTCAATTTATATTAGTTTGACACAGTTAAAATCTCAATAATAAATATGAATAAAATTAATAATTTAATTAAGATTTTAAGTTTTTTATAAATATTTTTAATTGAGTTATTATAAAAATTTTATTTTAACTTTTAATTGAGTTTATGTTATTTGATTTTATGGAGTAACTTAGTTGTTACATTGCATCGACATAACTTACGTATCTCTACATAAAAACTAAAAAAAAATGGTTTTATTAAATTTAAATTTTTTTTATAAATTTGATTATTGTCAATTATACTTTTATTAAACATTTTGGTTTGATTGATTGTCCAAAATATTTATATTCTTTAATTCAGTCCTTATCATTAATTAGGATGGTTTGATCTTGTAGTCTCTTCTACAACACCACAAATTTAAATAATAAAAAAATAAAGTTTTGGAATCTACTTATCTTTATCAAATGAATTGTGTTTTCAAATGGTTGATTTGATTTTTTTTAATATTTAATTTATAAAATGAAACAATATCAATTTTTATAAAGATAATTAAGATTTTAAAACTTCATTTATCTTATTATTTAAGTTTACAGTATTTTGTTTGATATTGTAAAATTAAATGGTCATATTATCCCAATTGATGACATAAATTCAATTGAAAAAATATAAAGATTTTGTATATTTAATATAAAAAAATTTTCTTAATAAAAACACAACCGAAAACATTTATATTTATGAAGATAGACTTACAACTTAACTAAGCCGTTTTTTATATTTTCCGCTTCTAATCTTATCACTATCACTTCCGAAGCTTTTTCTTCAAGAGGAGTGTCATATACTATTATTGTTGGTAATTAAGAGAAGTACAATTATTCTGTATCATTTATTTAAGTGTGAGATAAGAAAAGAAGAAACTTACCCACACTATCTTACATCGGATAAAGATTATACTTTGATAGCTTTACATAAAAATTATACATATTATATTCAGTTTAAGTATATTATTTTAGTCAACTAAAATTATGATTAAAATTCATTACAAATATTGTCTAATTCAAGAAAATACATTAACAGAAAACATTTTATTATAAGATAGCAAAGACATCCGAATGAATTAGAGAGGAAAAATAAAAAAAATTAAAATATAAAATTATAAAACACAAAATAATAATCTTATCATTAATAAATCTAATTATATTAAAATATAAATTATTTTTATAATTAATAATTCATTTCAAAATTAAATACTTAAAAATAAAAAAATGATAATAAATAATTAGAAACAAAATCATTGAGTCCGAAAACCCAACCCTTCTCATGCATAAAAAACATTAAAAAAAAAAAAAGAAAAGACAAGCGGGTTTAGAAAATGAGGGTTGGACGACCCAGCTTCTCAATCATATGGTGAAAGTGTGAAATAGAGAAAAGAAAAAAAAAATGACATGTTAGAAAATATTGCAAGAGGAGCGGGGCAATGAAAGAAAAATAACCTAAGAAATATTATAAGAATTTTAACCAATAACTTATTTTAATTTTTCTTGTGACGTCATTAAGTTATGAATTTTTGAGTATATAAAAAAATGATTTTGAAATAAACAAACAGATAATGCCATAATATAAGAAGATCGGTCCCAATGCTTAACATTATAGTCTAAAGTTGTATTTTGTCTTATCATTGATCAATGGTGGCAAAAACAAGTTTGATATGTTAAACTTAGTATGTTTAACCAACCTTTTTATAATGTGAGACTAGAATGGGATATTCAACCTATTAACTATCGTTTTAACCTACCAAAATTTGTAACAGAGCGGGATCGTGTTAAATTAAATTCTTTAAAAGTAGTTAAAAGACTAAAAAGAATACAAATAATAAGTTGAACATTAAATTTAAATTGCAATAATGTAATGATCACTACTAATTAATTGGGTTTTGTGGACTACCCTAGTCATGTAGATTATAAATGAAAATTAAATGACATTAATTTCATTTCACTTTTGTCATTTTCGTTCAATTAATTGTAGATGATGAGGAAGTGATAACTTTCATCTTATCAACTCCCACAGACGCTCATGGGGTCTACAACACTGTTACGTTCCTCAATCTCTCCCAATTTTTTTTTATTTTATTTATTTTCAGACGGATAATGCTTTCTACCCAGGTACTTTAGAAATAAAAGTGCCCTTTATTTGCCTAGTTCACATTGCCTTATATTTCAAAATGTTACAATTTCAAAATATAGAAAATTCGACTGACTTTTTAATACTTTTGAAGAACAATTATCAAAATGGTAAAAGTGTAATTTCAGTTTTTTTTTTTTCTGAAACTTAATTTTTATGGAATATTTTTGTAACCTTTGTACGGTTCGAAATAGTAATATTTTTTATTTTGTAGTTATAAAGAATATGGAAGCTTAACAACACTTTTCATTTTAAAATTTTACCCGCAGGTTGAATTTACTAGAAAACACACATAATTCTTTTTAATATTTTTGTGATTAGAATATTAGTATTTTAAGAGATTCATATTTCTATACTTTTTTTTAAAAAAATCTTATAATTTCATTTTTAAGGTTTCTTTAAAAGTATATCAATCCATACCAACATATAACTCCTTAAAATAATTGTTGCCTCATTCTTTTCGCTAAAATTTGACTTGGAGTATTTTAAAATTTTGAAAATTTAAAGTATTTTTTTCAAAAGAAAATATTTTTAAAGTTATAAAATAAATGTATAGTAATAAAAGGGAAATGTGTGACAGTGACAAAACTTGATTTAGAGTTTTGGAAAAATCAAAGGACTTTAAAGAGTCAATATATATATATATATATATATATATATATATATATATATATATATATATATATATATATATATATATATATATATATATATATATATA
>Ga0099824_1011245_pt1 | contig 10208 bp, 6 predicted proteins | sample SiratrowhiteBW_FD_76837 | JGI IMG/M metagenome (GOLD analysis project Ga0099824, IMG submission 76837) | Root nodule microbial communities of legume samples collected from California, USA - Siratro white BW | ecosystem: Host-associated > Plants > Roots > Nodule | place: USA: California... | reverse complement strand
AACCATTGGCGAGCGCAAAGGAGATTTTAAAGGCATGCTAAAAGACCGAAAATTTAAAATCATCGCTGTCGATCCATCTAATCCGAAAGCATTCCTTTCTGATGCTTCTAGAAAAGAAATCCATTATAACGGAACGCTTCAAGCCATTAAAATTTAATTATTCTAAAACAATCACATCGAACACCTGCATTAAGACAACTTAATGCAGGTCTCGATGCAAGTGGGAAAAATATAGATCCATGAAATTAAAAAAATATATCATTTATTTATTGCTGCTGTCTTCAGCAGGCATAATGGCACAAAAGTCCCCAATTTTCTTTCCTAAAGAAAATCTGATGGCAATGGGAATTTATTATTACCCAGAACATTGGAATAAAAAAGACTGGGAAAGAGATATCAGCAACATTTCTAAGATTGGTTTTGAGTTTATCCATATTGCGTAATTCGCTTGGATAGAGATGGAACCCGAAGAAGGAAACTACCAATTTGAATGGCTTGATGAAGTGATAAATCTTGCCGGAAAATACAAATTAAAGGTTATTCTAGGCACCCCTACAGCAATTTCTCCTGTCTGGATGGGCATTTAATATCCTGAAATCTATCTGATGGACAGCCATTATCAAAGGGCTGAGCATGGCACAAGAGCACAGCAGTCTTTGAGCAATCCCGTATGGAGAAATTTTTCTAAAAACATCATTAGTAAATTGGCAGCACGCTACGGCCATAATCCAAATGTAATAGGATGGCAGCTCGACAACGAACCGGAAGCCAAAGAAGACTATAGCCCTTCCTCACAAGATGCTTTCCGCAATTGGTTGGAAAGTAAATACCGCACCATAAGCGCTTTGAATACTGCATGGGGAACTGCCTTTTGGAGCCAGACTTACAGCAGTTTTGGCCAGATTAAAATTCCAAATGCAAATCTTGTTGGATGGTGGGGAATCAATCCGCATGCCTTGCTGGACTTTAAACGATATACTGCCGATACGCAGGCCGATTTTTTAGATTTTCAGGCAGACATCATCAGGCCTTTAATTGCTAAAAATCAATTTGTAACAACAAATTATACCGCTACTACTCCATCAGCAGATCCAAGAAGAACAAAAAAACTCGATTTTAATGCTTTTACCAGTTATCCGAATAAAGGAGTTCCTAATATAGGAGAAAAGGGTTTTCGTCTTGGCGATCCAGGGGAACTTTCTTTTGCGCTGAGTTTTTTCAAAACTAAAGACAACATTTCTGGCATAATGGAACTCCAGCCTGGTTTTGTCAACTGGGGAAATGTTAATCCTTTGCTTCAGCCTGGAGCAGTGCGCATGTGGCTTTATCATTGTATGGCTGAAGGAATGTCCTTTGCGTGCTCCTATCGTTACCGCCAAATAAATTATGGCGCTGAACAATACCATAGCGGGATTACCAAACTTGATGGAACCACCCTATCGCAGGGAGGAAAAGATTACCAGCAGACCATGCAGGAAATGAAATCATTGAGAAAAGCTTATAATCCCAAAGCGGTAATGCCTAAAGAAATACAGGCTCGAAAAACTGCCTTATTATGGAATTATGACAATTTATGGAGCATGGGACGCCAAGGGCAAACAAGCCAATGGAATACCCTAGCTTTTTTCCAAAAATATTTGGAAATCGTAAAATCATGCGGCGCGCCGGCAGAAATAATTTACGAAAACGAGCCATTAGATTCTTATAAGGTGGTGATTGCCCCAGCATATGAGCTGGCAGACGAGAAACTTATCAATAAATGGACAGAATATGTAAAGCAAGGCGGGCATTTAATCTTAACGGTGCGCACCGCCGTTAAGGACAAAAACGGACATTTATTCCAAGGGTGGGGAAATCCGATATATAACCTAATAGATGCCAAAATTGAAGATTTTGACCACCTTCTGCCTTATGCAAAAGGAACTATCGAAGGTTTCGGAAAGGAGTATTACTGGAATAACTGGGCAGATCTAGTAAAAGCCAATAAACCTGAAAATGTGCTTGCTAAATACACTAATCAATTTTACGCAGGTACAGCATCTGTGGCAACCAACAAAATAGGAAAAGGAACCGTTACTTATATTGGCACTGATACAGACGAAGCCCAACTTGAAAAAGACGTTCTGCAGCATGTATACAAGCAGGCTGGAATTGCTGTTGAACAATATCCTAAAGGTGTTTACATTAATTGGCGTGACGGTTTTTGGATCGCGGTAAATTATTCTTCAGAAGATTATCAGATAGAAAAAATATCCAGTACGGCAAATATAATAATTGGCGGCAAAACTTTGCCTCCAGGCGGTGTAACAGTTTGGCAGCAATAATTTTTTTTAAACAATTACAGCCTTTGAACATCCCTGCAACTCTTGCTGCAGATTTAATGCTAACTATAAATTTAAACCAACCAAAATGAAAAAAAAATTATTCACTTTGCTTTTTGCGCTGAGTTTATGCGCAAATGCTAATGTAAAAATGCCGCTGCTTTTTAGCGACGGAATGGTCTTACAGCGCAATAAACCCATTTCTGTTTGGGGCTGGGCCGATTCAGGAGAAAAAATTGAAGTCGCTTTTAATAAACAGATCCAAAGAACTAAAGCAGACAAAAACGGAAAATGGCTTTTATACTTAAAGCCTGAAAAGGCAGGCGGGCCTTTTAAAATGGCGATTAAAGGAAAGAACAGCATTACCATTGAGAATGTTCTGGTCGGAGAAGTCTGGATCTGCAGCGGACAGTCTAATATGGAATGGACCGTTGGCCAAGCTCAGAATGCTGATTATGAAATCAGTCACGCAGATAATCCTTGGATACGACAATTTTTAGTAGACAAAGATTTAAACTCGACACCTAAAGAGGAACTCAAAGCTGGAAGCTGGAAAGAAAGCAGTAAAAAAAATACAGGAGCTTTTACTGCGGTGGGTTACTTTTTTGCAAAAAAAGTGTACAATGAATTAAAAATCCCAATCGGAATAATAAATGCTTCTTGGGGAGGCACGTGCTCAGAAACCTGGACCAGCAGAGAAGCTTTTGAAAAAAGCCCTGAGTTCAGCAGCATGATTGCCGATCTTCCAAAAGGCACAATGGATTCATTTCTAAAAAATAAACTCGATGCGCTTACAGCAAAAATTGAAGCTCTTCAAAAATCTAAAATAACTTCAAACTCTGAAAGCCAGTACAAAACAGCAAGCTTTGACGATAGCGCATGGCCAGAAGTACATGCCCCGCAATTGTGGAACCAGCAATTAGGCAGTTTAGACGGCACGGTTTGGATGCGCAAGTCTTTTGTAATTTCAAAAGAAGATGCCAGTAAAGAAGCTTTACTGGAGCTAGGCAAAATAGACGATGAAGATCTTTCTTATGTAAATGGAATTGAAGTGGGAAAGAATACCCAATGGGACAAAAAAAGAATATACAAAGTACCTGCCGAAACGCTTAAAGAAGGCCTTAACACTATTGCAGTACGAGTAACGGATTACAGTGGAGGAGGCGGAATTTTTGGCGACGAAACTGACTTAAAATTAACTGTAGGCAGTACCATTATGCCACTTGCAGGAAAATGGAAATTTCAGGTTACAGAAATCAGAACAGACCTGTCTCCAAACAGCTATCCTGCCCTTCTGTACAATGCCATGATCAATCCTTTGATTCCGTATGCTATTCAAGGCGTTTTATGGTATCAGGGAGAGGCAAATGCTACACGCGCCGAACAATATAAAAAAGCTTTTCCGTTATTGATTAACGATTGGAGAAACAAATGGCATCAAGGAGATTTTCCTTTCTTTTTTGTGCAGTTATCTTCTTTTAATGAGTTTGGAGGAAACAGCAAAACTGGCAGCTATTGGGCAGAGTTAAGAGAGGCTCAGAATTTCACTCTTCAAAATGTTACCAATACGGGTATGTGTGTTACGGCAGATATTGGAGATCCAAAAGATATTCATCCAAAAAACAAACAAGACGTAGGATACAGACTGGCTGCCATTGCCTTGAATAAAGTGTACGAAAAAGGAAATGTTTTCAGCGGACCAGCCTACAAATCTATGGAAACGAAAGGCAATCAGATGCTCTTAACATTTGACAATGCCGAAAGCGGATTAACGGTTCATGATAAATACCAGTATATAAAAGGATTCGAAATTGCAGGATCTGATCATGTTTTCCATTATGCCAAAGCTCAAATAAAAGGCAGCCAGCTTTTGTTATGGAGCGATCAGGTCCAGAATCCAGAAGCGGTTCGCTACGGTTGGGCCGACGATGCTAGTGACTGTAATCTGTACAATGCTGAAAATTTCCCTGCTGTTCCTTTTCGAACAGACGACTGGAATAGCATCACAAAGGGCATTCAATACAGCTTTGAAAAATAAGCCATTTTATAAAGCAAAGGCTTATTGCACATTTCAATTTTCCATATCGATTCTAAAGAAATAGAATTGATATGGATTGGAATGTTTACTGTGATTTTAGATAAAAACAGCCCTTCTTATACTGCAACTTCAGATAAATGATTAATTTAGACCGAATGAAAAAGCATAAAGTCCTCCTATTGTTTCTTGCTCTTTTTGGAATAATTTCTTTCCAAAGTATTCTTGCGCAGTCCAATTATACTTTTCACCAGTTAAAAACCAGCGAAGGTTTTTCGAGCACCAATGTCAAGACATTTCTAAGGGACAGCTACGGTTTTTTATGGATTGGCACTGAAACCGGACTTAATCGATATGATGGTTACGAATTCAAGGTTTACACTACCAGCTCCAAAAAACCCAACAGCCTAATTTCAAATGATATTTTAGGCCTTCAAGAAGACGGCATGGGCAATATATGGGTCAATTTTGGACATGATAATGCAATATATAACAGAGATAAGGACTGCTTTATTACAGACATCGCTTTTCTTTTAAACAAACTGCACATTCATGCAGACAGCAACTGTAAAATTTATGTGGACAAAAAAAAGAATTTATGGGTTTTCAATAAAAAAAATATTTCTTTCTACGACATAAAAAAAAGGCATACTTCCATCTTTACCGGCGTAAGCATTGAAGACCCTTTTTATATTAGCGTAACAGATAATGGCGAGTCTGTATATTGCATTGAAAATTCTCAAAAATGCTGGCAGTTAAACAGTACTACAGGGCATATTAAAAACATTAAACTCCCAGTTTCAAGCAGAAGAAATGGAACTGATGAATGGCATATCGCTTTTCTGGACAGCAACAACGGATTATGGGTCTATTTCAGCAATAACCCTAATGAAGTTTCTTATCAGGATCATCAAACTAAGAAATGGAGCTCTATAACATTAAAATCAAGTGTAGACAGCGACATTAATTTCGTTAGCAGCATTATCGAAAATAAGCCAGGCGAAATATGGATTGGAACAGACCATAAAGGGCTTTTTATTTTTGACAAATCAAAAAACAGCATAACAAACTGTGTTCAAAACCCAAACAAAGACAATTCTCTGCCGTCCAACAATATAACCTGCATGTATCGCGACAACGATAGGACCATCTGGATTGGACACAGCAAAAAAGGGCTTTCTTTTTTTAATGAAAGCTTTAAAAATTTCATCAATTTCAAACACCCGGAATGCTCTGATATTAGCACCATAATGGAGGATCACAACGAAGATCTCTGGATTGCAACAGATGGGAAAGGACTTTTTAAAAAAGATAAAAAATCAGGAAATACTTCTCGAATTCCATTCCCCAAAGCAGCTATCACCTGTTTATTGGAAGATCACAAAAACCGCATTTGGATTGGGACTTATCAAAATGGGCTGTTTTGCTGGCAAAATGGCGTAATAAGCCAATATACCTCGAAAAACAGCAAACTAAGCAACAATAACGTCTGGAACTTAAAACAGGACCGTTACGGAAATATCTGGATAGGGTCTATGGGAGGAAAAATACAGCAACTTCCGTCAGATCCCACTAGCTTTGATTCTGTGATTTCTGTATTTGAAGATCAAGTCTTTGCACTCGATATGTTTTACGATTCAGGCGATGAGCTTCTGCTGGGCACAGGTTACGGGCTTTTCAATATTGATATTACCAATAATAAGAAAGTCGTATCGTATGGCAATAAAAAAGGAACGCAAAAATTCAAACACTTTCAGATTTCTGCGGTCTACAAAGACAAACACGATATTTTATGGATTGCCCATAATGATGGACTGAATATCTGGGATCCGAAAAAAGATACCATTTATTACTTCAACAAATCAAATGGCCTTTGCGACAATTCTGTAAGCGGCATATTGGAAGATAACCGCAATAACATCTGGGTTACAACCCCTAATGGACTTTCCATTTTAACTGTCAGTTATGATGCTAATAATAATTTATCCATAAGCAGCAAAAACTATTCGGTTAAGGATGGATTGATGGATAATTATTTTAACAAACACTCTATACTGCAATTAAGAAACGGTGATATTTTGCTTGGCAATCTGGACGGATATACCATAATCAATCCAAACAAGCTGCTAAAAGAAAATAGGCCGGTTTCAAAAATTATTTTCACAGGGCTAACTCTTGGGAATCAGATTATAGAGGTAGATTCTATCTACAATGGACATAAATTGCTGCAGCATTCAACAGAATTGCTTTCCAAGCTTACTTTAAGGCACGATGACAGGCTTATCACTCTTAAGTTTACGAGCACGGATTTATTAAATGCCGATAAGGTCAGGTATTTTTATAGGATTGAAGGGTTTAATTCGGAATGGATTCCTATTCAAGACAATAAAATTGCAATTTCTGCCTTGCCAGCCGGCAATTACAAGCTTTTGGTAAAAGCGTACGATAATGCTTCGGGTTGGAACGATAATATCAAAATATTGGCATTGAGCGTACTGCCTCCTTTTTATTTAACTATCTGGGCGTATCTTTTTTATGGGCTAACGATAGCAGCCCTAATATGGTATACCGTGCGCAGATCAAAAATCCGCCATCATTTAAAATTGGAAGAACAGCGCGAGAAAATGAATCGTGAGAAGGAATGGCAGATTAACGAAATGAAGCTGAACTTTTTCACCAACATAAGCCATGATCTGAGAACTCCCCTAACCCTTATCATAACGCCTCTGCAAGTGCTCTTGAATGATTCTATGGATGAGGTTATGCGAAAGAAAATAAATGTCATCCATAAAAATGCGCAGCAGCTTCTTTCCTTAATCAATTCGCTGCTGGATTTTCGCAAATTAGATGCAGGAATCGTCAGCTTAAACTTAAAGGCATCAGAGTTTGTAAGTTTCGCCGAGGATATCTGCAGTTCGTTTAACGTGTATGCCGCTGAACGCAATATCCAATTATCTTTTGAAAGCGAACTAGACAGCCTGCTTATGGAATTTGACAAGGATAAGATACAAAAAACACTTGCCAATCTGCTTTCGAATGCTTTTAAATATACTGCCGATGGAGGAAAAATTCAGGTAAAAATTAGCCGCAACGATACTCAAGTCTGCGTCAAAGTTCTGGACACTGGTCCGGGAATCAACGATAAGGATAAACCGCTCGTATTTGAGAGATTTTATCAAGGAGGACAGAGCCAGAATGAAACCGGCAGCGGTCTTGGACTGCATATTGCAAATGAATACATACAGCTTCATGGCGGCACCATAACCATTGAAGATAATATTCCGAATGGCTGTGCATTTATCTTTAAGATCCCAATTAGAGAAAGCTCTGAAAAGAATTTGATGCTTAGTCCTTCTATTATTGATATTCCAAACATTGAAGAGGAAAAAACAGAAAGTCCTACTGAACAAGTGGTTCTTTTTGTAGATGACAATAAAGACCTGTGCGAATTTATAGAAGACAATCTAAAAGACGACTTTACGGTGCTAACGGCCCATAATGGCCAAGAAGCTATTGAACTGCTGCAAAAACACAATATTACAGTTATTGTAAGTGATGTAATGATGCCTATAATGGATGGCATTGAGCTTTGCAAATTGGTCAAAACCAATATCTACTGGTCTCATATTCCTGTAATTCTGCTCACTGCGCGCACCGCTGAGGAATATCACATTGACGGATTAAAATATGGAGCAGATGATTATATCACCAAACCATTTAATATCCATATTCTCAAACTTCGAATTAATAAATTTATCGAATGGACCAAAAAGAGCCATGCCGCATTTAAACAAAAAATAGACGTTAATCCGCAGGAGATTACCATTACCTCCTTAGATGAAATTTTTATCGAAAAAGCGATAAAAGCCGTAGAGCAGCATATCAGCGATACTGAATTTTCTGTAGAGAATCTAGGAGATATTTTAGGCTTGAGCCGAGGGCATCTGTATAAAAAACTAATGTTTATAACAGGCAAAGGCCCTGCCGAATTCATTCGAACCATACGATTGAAAAGAGGACGACAGCTTTTAGATAAAAGCCAGCTGCAGGTTTCGCAGATAGCCTATGAAGTCGGATTTAATTCGCCAAAAAGATTCTCAAAATATTTCCGTGAAGAATTTGGTTTATCTCCTTCTGAGTATTTAAAACTTCACAAAAAACTATAAAAACAACGCTATAAAAAAGCAGTCTTTAATATCATCATTAAGGTTGCTTTTTTTTATTTTCTCAGTCTATATTCGTTTTATTTAAAAGTGCTTCAAAAAACTACTATAAACTGCTTAAAAGAATATTTATTTAAAAATATGCTGCGAGAAAAGATACAGATTGTTGGCCCATTCTACATCATCGTGCGCATTGCCATCTACATGCCATACATGAGGCACTTGATTTGCTTTTAGGCAGCCATGAATGCGCTGGCTCACATTGAAAAGCCAGTCTTTACTTCCACAAGAAACCCATAACACTTTAAGATCTTTTCTTGCCCCTTTTAAGTCAGGCAAAATCTTAAGAGTCGAAAGCCCTCCGACTTCATTTGTATTGGGAGCTGATGAAAAGCCTCCAATAAAGGCAAAAGTATCGATATGGGAAAGGCCAATGTTTAGAGATTGCCCGCCTCCCATAGACAAACCTGCTAAAGCTCGCTGCTGTCTGTTGCAATATACAGCATAATTTGCTTCAATATACGGAATGATATCCTTCAGCAGATCTTTCTCAAAAGATACTCCATAACTTTTATATCCCATTTCTTTCTCCTTCTCTTGGTCAGGAGCCGGATTTTCAACAGTGACACTTGAGTTGCAGTTGGGAAAAACCACCAGCATTGGCTTGATTTTTCCGTCACGGATTAAATTATCTATAACATCCTGGGCGCGAATCCAATCCGTCCATTGCCCTTTATCTGAATTAAGGCAATGGAGCAGATAAAGCACCGGGTATTTTTTATCAGCTGCATAACCTGCAGGGGTGTAGACTGCCATTTCGCGGCGCGTGCCCAACGTTTTGGAATTGTACTGAACCACAGTCAGTTTTCCCGAAGCCAATTCAGCGTGCTTGTCTCTAAATCCTGCAGGCGGATCCGGAAATGCCGGTTTGTCGTCGGCATTGAATACTATGGGCTGCAGGTTTAATTTTTTATCTGCAGCATTCTCTGTTTGGGAGTGCCCTATAGACCAACAGGCCAGGGCCAGCATAGCCATTAAAAATGGTTTGTTTTTCATTTTTTATCTTCTTTGTAATAGTTATTTATAATGTGCCAAGCTTTTTTCTTTTCTCCATTTTCAGAGATCAATCCTTTCCTATTATATCCCTTCTGATACACAGGGTGCATTCTTCCCAATGATCTGTAATCATACAATAGCCATGGGCAGACGCCTCTTAAATTTGGAATAGTGTTAAACATTTCAATCTGATTTTTATAAACCTGCTCCTGATATTCTTCAGACCAGTAGGCAGCTTGATCTGCAGGAACATTTCTGTTTCCATATAATGCCTCTGCTCCAAATTCAGAAATAAACACGGGTTTATTAGAAAAATCTATTTTCCACTTCACTTCTGAAGGTTTTCCTTGCCAAGGAATATACCAGCCAATATACTCATTAATAGCAACTAAATCAGAATAATTATAAAGCGGATCCCAAACATGAAATGCATTATTGGCATAACCTTGCGTATTGATAACATGGGTAACCAATCTTGTAGAATCGATCGCTTTACATTCTTTTGTTAAATCAATAAGCGCTTTATCTCTATTTGGAGTGCCGGGATATGTTTCGTTCGAAAGGCTCCAGACCACAACTGCACATCGGTTTTTGTCTCTAGCAATCATTTCTTGCAGCATATGCCGCATTTTT
>Ga0099824_1011243_pt1 | contig 10210 bp, 10 predicted proteins | sample SiratrowhiteBW_FD_76837 | JGI IMG/M metagenome (GOLD analysis project Ga0099824, IMG submission 76837) | Root nodule microbial communities of legume samples collected from California, USA - Siratro white BW | ecosystem: Host-associated > Plants > Roots > Nodule | place: USA: California... | reverse complement strand
GTGTGAGTCTGCCCAGCTCGAGACAACGTTGGGCGCGTCATGCGCAAGAAGGCCAGAGCGGCTCTCCCCAAGAAGACATCGACGCTGCTGCACGTGATTGGCGACGTTCAATTCCAGCATTCCGGTATCGACATACAAATAGGAGGGATCATGTACAAGTACGGTGCCTTGATGCTTGCGCTGTTGGCTCTGCAGGACTCGGCAGCCGCGCGGACGTTGCCCGAGGACATCGGGACTCCGCCGCTGGCGCCATCCGATTACGAGCGAGCGCTCACGATCGGCGCTCGCTATCGCCGGCTCACCGTGAATGTCCCTGACGAACCGTTCTGGCTCCGCGAGGGCGAGGCGTTCGTCTACCGACGGACGACCCAAGGCAAGCACCAGTTCATGCTCGTGAATGCGGCAACCGGCGTAAAGCAGCCGGCTTTTGATCAGGCCCGCCTCGCGAAGGCTCTGAACAGGGCGAGCCACAAGAACTATAAGGCCGACGACCTGCCCTTCGACCGTTTCGAGCTGACCGACAATAAGATCGGCTTCAGCATTGAGAATATCGGGTGGAGCTGCGACCTTGTAAGCTATGCCTGCACGCGAAACGCATCGCGCCTGGACGACGATCAGCAGAGCTACTACGACCACACGCCACCCGCGGAGAATGATCCGCACAAGGCAAGCGTATCACCTGACGGCAAATGGCTGGCCTATACCAGGAACTACAATATCGTCCTGCGCAGCAAGGACGGCTTGCAGGACATCCCACTGACCTTTGACGGGTCTGAAGGCAACTACTATGCCGTCTCGACGCTGAAATGGTCTCCAGATTCACGTCACCTCGCGGCTTACCGCATCCGTCCGGGCCACAAGCGAGAGATCCATTACGTGGAATCATCGCCGAGGGATCAGCTTCAACCCAGACATTCGACGATGCTGTATCCGAAGCCAGGTGATGCCCTGGCACTGCCCCAGCCGGTGCTGTTAGACATCGTCAGCCAGCGCGAGATCGCAATCGATAATACCCTGTTTCCAAATCCCTATGAACTTTCGCCGATCCAGTGGTGGGAGGACGGGCGCGGCTTCACCTTCGACTACAATCAACGTGGGCATCAGCTCTATCGACTTGTCGCGGTGGACGCCGCCACGGGCCACGTGAGCTCTTTGATTGATGAGGTCAGCCAAACCTTTGTCGACTACCATCCTCTGGTGAACCAGCCGCATAGTGGAAAGATCTTCCGCTATGACGTTGACGACGGAAACGAGATCATCTGGGCCTCCGAGCGCGATGGATACGAGCATCTCTATTTGTTCAACGGCCGGACCGGCGAGCTCAAAAACCAGATCACCAAAGGAGATTGGGTGGTCCGCGCGGTCTATCATGTCGATCCGATCAAGCGCCAGATCTGGTTTGGCGCCAGCGGGATGAACCCAGGGGAGGATCCCTACTACGTCCACGCCTATCGCATCGATTTCGATGGGAAGGGCCTGACTGCGCTCACGCCTGAGCAGGCCAATCATCACATCGAATTCTCGCCTGACGGCCGCTACTATGTCGATCTGTGGTCCCGCATCGACGTCGCGCCGCGCATGGTGCTGTATCGCACCAGCGATAATGCCAAATTGATGGATGTCGAGAGTGCCGAGATCGCCGAACTCACCGCTGCCGGCTGGCGGCCGCCGCTCAGCTTCCATGCCAAGGGGCGCGACGGCAAGACCGATATATGGGGCATCATTCACCTGCCGGCCAACTTCGATCCAAACAAGAGATATCCGGTCGTGGAGCGGATCTATGCAGGCCCGCAGGGCTCTTTCGTTCCGAAATCCTTCTCGACCTGGGTCGAGCCGCTCACCGAGCTGGGATTTGTCGTCGTTCAGATCGATGGCATGGGGACGAACAACCGCTCGCGCGCCTTCCATGATATCGCCTGGAAGAACCTGAAGGACGCAGGCCTTCCCGACCGCATCCTCTAGCACAAGGCGGCAAGCGCGAAGTATCCGTGGTACGATATCTCCAACGTCGGCATTTTTGGCACGTCCGCCGGCGGCCAGAATGCGGTGAGCGCGCTGCTCTTCCATCCTGATTTTTACAAGGTGGCCGTCGCCAACAGTGGCAACTACGACAACCGGATGGACAAGATCTGGTGGAACGAACAGTGGATGGGTTGGCCGGTCGGCGTCGAATATTCGCAATCCTCCGCCATCGACAACGCCCACAGGCTGCAGGGCAAGCTGTTGCTCATTGTCGGCGAAATGGACCACAACGTCGATCCATCCTCCACCTTCCAGCTTGCCGATCGGCTCATCAGGGCGGGAAAATACTTCGACATGCTTTATGTGCCCGGCGCCGATCACGGAACGCCCGGCCGTTATACCCAGCTCAAGGTCATAGACTACTTCGTTCGTAACATACTCGCGCAGGTACCGCCGAACTGGAATGCCGCATCGATCGAGCTGCCGAAGAGCGAACCAGGCCTTGATGGCATGAAGGCGCTTCTTCGGTCATGTCCAAGGCCGTAGCGCTTCGCATCAAGCGCCTTCGCGAAATTCGGGATCCTTGGTCAGGATCCGAAAGCGAAAGCCAGTTGGATCAAGCACGCGAGATCGGCGGGCACTGCTCTTTACGCAAGGCATGCCCCCGGTGACCTTGCCGCAACCCGCCTAACCGGCTTGAAATTCGCTTTGGCCAACGGACCAGAGCATGAAGCACAGCCGGTTTGTGGAAGAACAGATCACCGCAATCGCGGTCCGGCGATTGCGGTGATGGTCATGCCAACGGCGATCGCCGCGATCATCGCCGTATCGATCGCGACGCCGACGATCATCATGCTGCCGCTGTCGCTGCCGGCACTGACCTGCTTCGCCGGAAAGCTAGGTTCCCTTTAGTAGACGTTGGCAGTCATTGGCTCGTTTACGCAGCAAGGTTGCCAATCGCCCGACGACCGCGTTATCCAACCCCTCTTTTTGTGCGCGCGCGTGAATATCCGCCACGCGGTCGGGAATCTGTTCGGCCATGGAAAGCAGGCTTGCAATAAGCTTGCCCGCATCAACGCGCGTTTCGCGCGCAAATTTCTGCCATTGACGCACACCAATTTGGTCGAGCTTGTATTCGCCTCCGACCATCATAGCGAGCTTGACGTTTCGCTGGTCAATGCGGTCGTAAGTAAGAATGCTCGCTATATCGTACAGTGGTGCGAGACGGACGTGAGGGCCGCTCGCCAGAAGCAAGGAATAGTTCTTGGCATGGGCGTCGGAGCCTCCAATGAGCCAGTTGAAGCCCAAAGCCCTGACGAACGTCTCAAGGTCGGCCGCACGGTCCATCGAGTGGGTGCGTAAGAGCTCAATCACATCCGCAGGCGTTGGTCCGCCCTCGTTCTGGTATCTCTTGGTCGGCGGGATGCCCATGGCCTGGCTGATATCTTCCTGGTGTACCCGGATGATGTCGTTCCCACTGACTTGCCGGTCGTAGCGTTCAACAACGATCGCGACTTCCTTTTCGAACCGCATCACCTTGGTTGCGGCGGCGGGCAGCGCGAGTTCGCGTGCGAGCTGCAGGCAGATGTGCTCATTCTCGGCGTGACCATCGAAGTGGCCCGTCGGCGGCTTCAGGATGTGCGTGGTCGGGATGCGCCCAGACGGAATGCCCCATCGGTTTCTCTTCAGAACAAGGGCCGTTTTCGGCTGGGCGCCTGCAAGACTGAATTGCCCGGCGTCGTGCGGCAAACGCCAAGCGGCGTGGTCTTCACGCAAGGCTTGAATCCGGTTTGCTATGTCCGGCTCGTCCAACCATTCGATCGTGTCGTCTTTGCCAGTTTTCAGCGCCTCCAATCGATCAGGCCTGACGAACTGGACGGCTCCGGCGCAGTCCTCGCCGACGTTAGAGATGAGGGCAAAGACGTTGCGGGCCGAGGCCTGGAACTTCTTCGCCCAACGATCGAGCACGCGTTCGTTGTCCGGCAGAAGGCCCAGAGGAAGGCCTGCACGGCGCTAGGACCATGTTCTCCAGCGGCGAGCGGCATTGAGAGCGAGAGAGGGTAAGCTGTGCGGTCATTGTTATAAAAGTCAGCCGGCCCCGGGCATCGTTGCGCACGCGACCAACTTCATTGCCGTCCAGGAGCGCGACGAGTTCACGCGTCATTCTTTGCCCTTCTTGGCCTTGGCGACGATGGCATTGATATCAACCGCGGAGGTTGACCCGGGGCTGGTGGGCGTTCCACTGTTCGCGTCGACAGGGATGCCGAGGGCGTCAAGGGCGCGAAGGACAAGCGCCAGCTCTGCGCGCGGATGTCCGTGCTCAACCTCAATCACCCATTGACGGCTGACGCCGATCCGCTTGGCCAGCGTCGACTGGTCGAGCTTAAGGCGTTTGCGTCTGTCGCGAATGATAGCGCCGAGGTCGGCAGGTGTACGTATGAGCATGCGCAATCCAAATGTCACCGTTCGCTTACAACAACATATGTCGCCGCTCGCCGACGATCAAAAATGTCGTCGCTCGCCAACATCCCTAAATGTCACCTGGCGCTGACATATCTAGAATTTCTGAAACATAAACCTTTTCAAAGGCATGACACGTCCTGACAGGGCGTTCTCAAGCAAAGTATTGGCCTAAGGGCAACCTTGGGGGGACCGCAAGCTCGATCGGCAAAGCCAAAAGGTACCGGCGCTCCCGCGACCGGGACCAACCGTCGAGAAGGCCGATGCGCGTTTCAAGGCGAGCCGCGCGGAAATGCTGGACCAGGCGATTGCCGAGTTCGTTCAGCGCGTCGATTCCTACCCGCCTCGCAAGCCATTCAGTCGCAAACCGGGGCGGCTATGGCCTGGAACACGATGCGGAGCGCGCTTCGGCCGGCGACGTGGCGAACGGCATGTTAATCGCGGCCACGCTCGCCATGGTTTTGCGGCCGTCCCTCCCCACTCGGCTTCGCCAAGGGCCCGCCTCCACGTCGGCTCCAATGCGACACGAGCGGCCCGGAAGGGAACTAACCGCCCCGGTTTCAACACTTGCGCCGGTACATCAGACTAACTGTTGAAACCATTGATTACAGGTGATAAATAAGGTTTCAACACCGACGGCAAAAATCAGAATCAAATGTTGAAACCATGTATTTTCAAGAGCTTAATAATGATCAGCGCCGCGAGATGGTCAACAGCCTGCAGCGGTTTCAGGCCCTGCGAGACGCCAAGGAGGCCTCTGCCGCGCATCGCGGTTCCCTGACCTGGGCGAAGTCCAAAGGCCACGAATATTTGGTCCGGAGCTATTACGACAAAGCCGGCCGCCGAAAGCAAAGTTCCCTCGGGGCGCGGTCTGCCGAAACCGAAAAGATGAAGGCCGACTTCGAGGCTAAGCGCGCTGCGGCGGAAGACCGATTGAAGAATTTGCGCGATACGATGAACCGGCAAGCCGCGATCAATCGCGCGCTCGGCCTTGGTCGCGTGCCTCTGATCGGGGCCCGGATTATGCGCGCCCTCGATGGCTTCGGGATGTTGGGATCGGGCATTCGGATTCTCGGAACGAACGCGATGTACGGTTATGAGGCCTCTTCCGGCGTCAGGATCGATTCAGGCCTGGCCACGACGGAAGACATCGACCTTCTGTTCGACGCGCGTGGCGGACTTACGTTCGTCGGAGACGACGACGTCTCCGAATCTTCACTCCTGAAAATACTTCAACGCGTCGACACCAGCTTCCAACGGGCCAAGCAGACGTTTCGAGCTGTGAACCGGGACGGCTATCTTGTCGATCTGATCAAGCCCATGCAGAGCCCTCCCTGGAAGACGGCTCCTGACAAGATCGGCTCGGACCCCGAAGATCTGTCCGCCATTCAAATCGAAGGACTCGATTGGCTACAGAATTCTCCGCGTTTCGAGGCGGTCGCAATCGACGAAAAGGGCGAGCCGGTTCGCATCGTCGCTCCAGATCCGCGGGTTTGGGCTGTCCATAAGCTTTGGTTGTCGCGTCGTGCGGACAGGGAGCCATTGAAACGCCAACGCGATGCAGCACAGGCGGAAGCAGTTGGTGCTCTGGTCGCGAACTATCTCACCCATCTGCCCTTCGACGCAGAGCAGCTCAGGATGCTACCGAAACAAGTGGTAGACAGCGCGGCTCCGCTTTTCGTGAAAGACGCCGCGGCGCAAATCTAGCGGCAGCCCGTGGAAGTGGCTGTGCATGATCGTGCCCTAGCCCCTGTCCAGGGATCTCCCGCGAACACGAACTGCCGCCGCGGCAGGAAGTGCAGCGCTTTTGCGTAGATCGGGCGCTTTCCTCGCGCCGAAGGATGAGCGCACCCGAGCGTTGGCCGCCCTCGCCTTCGGGAGCGCGCTGGATCGCCTGACCACGAAGTTCGCGCATCGGAGCCATTTGCTGTCGTGTGGCGGCGTTTCGTGGCCATTGAAGATCGAATCCGGCGGCGATCTGCGTCGGAATCTCGACCGTCAGTCGCGTAGCGGGGGCTGCAATCGAAGGCCAGACAGTCGTCCTCAGCGGCGGGGCTCGCCGGTCGCTGGATCACGAGCAGTGGGCCCATCGTCCTGCCGACGGTAAGCCCATATTCCTCCTCTTCGAGTCATCCCGACCGAACAGCCGGCGTAGAGCTGCCGGGCACGACCGAGCGCCTTGTCGTCCGTCCAGGACGCGAGCGCGACGTCGGTTTTCCGGATGCGGCGACGACCAGCCGTGATCATTGTCGGCAGGCCGCCAAGATCATCGCCCTCGTATCGCGCGATTGGCATGCTGATCGTGGCTACTACTACGGATGATGCTGCTGGTGCTGCTGCTGATCATGTCGACGATGGTGACGATGCCGATCGCGCTGATCAGCATCACGATCATGCCGATCGGGAAGATGTCGATAGGCGGCGGAACCGCTTTGTCGCAGGATAGCGCGAAACCCGATCTCCGCGGTGAAGCGGAAGAACCCGGGGCTACTATGACGACCCTGCGAAGCCGGGTCTGGCTTACGAAGCCCGCGAGGGCGGCTGGCAGGGTGAGACCTGGATGACTTACGAAATCTTCGAAGAGCTGGAACTCGAATTCCGAAGAACGTGAATAGCCGACTTTTACGATTCAGCGTCTAACGGGGTCGATAACGATCGGTGGACCGAAGCCGAGCCTACGCGTCGTCGCGTTCAGTTGGAGCGCTTCTGCGAAATGGTGAAACACCAGCGCCGTTGCTTCTTCTTGCACGAAGAAAAGAAGAAATCGTGGCCTGACAACGACGAGCACACGCCTACCCGACGTACCCGGCGTCTTCGCCGAACTGTCTCGACACCATGGGCGACACGCGTCCGCAACTCGGGTTTCTCCAAAGCATCAGCAAGGAGATTTCTCGCCCGATCGCGCGCGACGACCGGGCCAACGTCGAATATGTCCCGATCCAGATCGTGACCGGATGCGTACGAACTGCGATCAAGATCGGAAAGCGGAAGGTCGACGGCATCCGCGACAACAGTTCGTGGCGCCATGCGGCCACGGCGCTCGCTCTGTTCGCGGACCAGTCTAACCTCATTCTCGACGAGAGCTAACGACCCGATTTCTACCGGACCGACAATCGATGGCTGCGCCTGGCCGAGACGGTCGAGATTAAAGTCGTCGCCAACGACATCCGCCGTTGGTCAGCGAAGCCGAGTGGCTTTCCGCTGGTGGCGTAAGGATCCGACAATTCATGTTGACCCCAGCAGCCGAGAACCTCGACAAATAACTGGTCGTTTATGACCAATTATAACAATAAATAGGTCATATATGTCCCATTAAAGAGACTTGGCGATTTCGGATTGGTCGTGATCGAACGCGGCTTCGTAGTCGCGCAGTCGGGCACCGCTCACTCCTGACTGGCGGAAAGCCTCGCGCCATCCTTCAGATACCCGCCTAGCCGTTTCTCGGATGATCTTTCGCGCGTCGGCCTCGGCGATTTCGAAGAACTCGCAGGCGTCCAGGGCGAGTTTGATCGATCGATCGTGCGCGCCGCCTTCCATGATCGCCGTCTCCAGATGCGGATCGCGATCGGGCGCGGGATTCACGTCGAACATCGGCGAGAGGCGCCAGTGTCCGGAACCAACGTACAGAAATCCGTGGTTCTTCAGATGATCGTCCTTGTTGGAGACAAGGATGGTGAAGACCATTCGCCGATACAGTTCTTCGAAATCCGCCTTCGGCTCCGGAGTGGATGTCCTCATGAAATCCACGATCTCCGTGTACGAACCGAGTTCCGCGCCCGTCTTTCCGAGCGCCGTCCGTGCGGAGATGTAGGGAATGCGCGCGCGACCGCGTCGATCGAAACGCCGGACGAGTGCGACGGGAAACTGCGTGTCGGCGAGCTCCAACCTGACTTCGGGAATGCGGATGCCGCACTATTTCGCGAGCCTCAGCGTCGCGACTTCGACCTGCTCGATAGGATGCCGGTCGTGGACGGACGTGAACTTGGCGAGCCAAAGAACGTCGCCTTCGCGGACATTGGCTTTGGGCCGCGCCCCGCCCGAGGCACCCGCGCCCGCGAGGGCGCGCATCTGCTGCGCCGCCAATTCCTCGCCTTGTTCGTAAGCGCGCGCGAGCGCCGTGATCGCTTGCAAATCGAGCAGACGCGGTATCGCATCGTCGGCGTTCCCGGTGATGACCTTTCCCTGTTCGTCAATGAAGCGCAGGGCGCCTTGCCTGCACGTGTCGTCCGATAGGGTCAGGTATTCGAACTCCGAAAGACCTTTGCCGTAGGCGCGTTCAAGCAGTCTGCGTCCCCAGCTGTCGGGCGCGGCGTCGGAGAATACGCTGGCGAGCGCTTCGCGCGGGCGTCCGGATTGCGCCGATGCATGGTATGGCCCCCCGTCGAACGGCATGCTCGGCTGCAGCGCAAAGGCTCGGGGATCCTTCGACCAGGCCGGATCGTAGGCAAAGATCGAAAACTGCCGGGGACCGGCCTTCGTGAAGCGTAGCTCGCCTACTCGCGTCAGACCCTCGCCGAGGGCAACTCGAGCATAGTATTCGGTCATCAGAAGGCCACCCCGTCGGGATCGACGTCGCCGGGCTCGTCCTGCTCGGTCTTATCGTCCGTCCGCTTCCGCCTTCGCAAGGAGGCCGCAAATGATCTACCGCGCTGCGGCATCCGTCTGGAGGTCAGCGCCAGACCCAGATCGTCCTTTCGGACATCGACGAGATCGGCCAATTTCTCGACGAGTCCGAGAGAGACAAGCACGTCCGCGAGTGTACCGACAGCGACCTTAGGATCGCCCTTCTCCAGCCGCTGGATGGTCTTGGCCGACGTGCCGGAGCGCTCCGCGAGGTCGGCCACTGCGATCCGGCGACTCAGTCGCGCCGACCGGAGGTCATGCCCCAAGCGCTGGAGCGCTGCATTGGATTTCGGCGAGCTCATTTAACTACCCATATATGACCGATTTTCGGTATTTACTAGTCATATATGTCCAGTTATTAGATTTGCAAGAGCGTTGTGAGCCCTTCTTCAAGATCGACACTTCGGGGGTTGTCCCAGGGTGGGACACTCGACAGAGCAAATGAGGACATCCCAGGGGTAACAATTGTCGGGGCTCAATTGCCAAAGATACCCGCACCAGCCGGTTCGGTTCCAGAGGCAGCACTGCATCCGGTAAATCCCCGAGCGCCCAGACTCGTTCAGCAATGCCAAGGACGACGCTGGCGTAGTCCGCAGCGCCTCATGGACGCGGCAGAGGTCGTAGTACGCCTCGTACGGGCGACAAGCGCTTGCTGCGTCTTCCTCAAGAAGATTGTTGCCAGTCTCTATCTGTACCGCCTTCGAGGAAATCCAGTCGGAAGGTGGGCCCGCGATAAAAGAGATTCCAGTACTGCTCAAGGGCAGCGATGCGCCGGGTCTGGCGACATTCATGCGCGCAGCCGTCGCGTTGCGGCTGATTGGAGCAACGGATGGTCATGCCAAAAACTTCAGTGTCTTAAGCCCGGGCGCTTCCGCCTCGCGCCCCCTCTACGACGTGCTGACCGCCCAACCGAGCCTGGATGCAAAGCAGATCCAACCCAAGGGTCTCAAGCTCGCGATATCCGTCGGCAAGAGCCGCCACTATAGAATGAACGAAATCCAGCCTCGGCACTTCATCCGGACGGCCGAAATGTCTGGTGTCGGAACTCCTGGCGTCCGTTCAATTTTCGAGTCTCTGCTCGAAAGTTTCGAGCCGGCTTTCGCCCGCGTTCTCAACAAGCTTCCGAAGGAATTTCCGTCAGAGCTCGCGGAATCGATCCGGATCG
>Ga0099824_1011241_pt1 | contig 10211 bp, 4 predicted proteins | sample SiratrowhiteBW_FD_76837 | JGI IMG/M metagenome (GOLD analysis project Ga0099824, IMG submission 76837) | Root nodule microbial communities of legume samples collected from California, USA - Siratro white BW | ecosystem: Host-associated > Plants > Roots > Nodule | place: USA: California... | reverse complement strand
ATTTGACTACGTCAAAAAAAAAAAAAAACCTAACAAAAAATTTAATTTTTTAAGGTTTTAAAAAAAAAAAAAAAATTTTGGTTAAAAAAAAAAAAAAAAAAAAAAAAAAAAAAACACATTATTGTCATTACATATGCGAAGTGAAGCACATATAAAAAAAACATGTAAATAAAGCAAAACAAAGATGATGTTTTATTTTGAATGCTTTACACTAATATATATTTTACACAATTTAAATGTCTCTTAAAAAAACTTAATGAAGTAGAACATTTCATTTTAGAAATGAAATTATGAATTTTGTTGAGTAAAAAGCACTGTAACAATGAGCTATCACTAAAAATTATATGAAATTCACTTGTAAATCACATTCTCTTACTTAATTTAGAAAAAAATAAATAAAATAATGTAATAGAAAAATATAAGAATATGAGTTCTAGTTCAACTATCTATCATGAATGTGTTATTAGTAACTTAGATGTTAAAAGGTAAATTATTATCTTTTGAGAGATATTTGTTCATATCGCAATAACACTACTACAACAAAGATTTTATACTAGGGTATTTTTAACATTGTACATTGATCGTGGATTCAATGTAAATGTTACTAATGTAAAAAATAAGTATATTGGATTAGAACAATAATCAAATGAGACCTTTCTACTTCAATTATTACTTGTAACAGTTATAGAAAGACACATATAATATTAGTTGTTGTAATAATAATCAATGTTATGTATACATAAGGATAAACAGTTGTTTATATTTTGTCGAGATAATATATTTTATGTCAGATGGTAGATATAATTCAGTTATATAATTAGTTAATTTTTTAAAGACATTTAATTTATGATTTATTTATAACTTGTTGCACAACTCTTATCTTTTCTAAGAGCGTTTTGTTTATGATTGTTTTACAAATCTATACACAACTCCCATATCATTTTAATATACAATTACTTGTGCAATTTACATGAAAAGTGACACTTATAAACATAAAGTTTATTAGTATAGACAAATAACAAGTTCATCATGTAAGCATTTAAAATTTTGAGTACTCGTGTTACATTTTAAGTGACTTGATAAATGAAAATGTCTTCAAATTTCAAATTAACATTTATTATTATGTTGGTTTTGTTAAATATTGCGTGATGAAGAAGTGTTATTGCATGTAGATGAGGAGAATAGTAAAAATAACAATAAAAAAAAAACAGAAAATCAAATACTTATCTTAAGCGAAAACACTTCACGAGTGGAAAAGAAGCTACAATTTTACTACTAGTCCTTTTAAAAAAAAAAAAATCATGAAAACAGTTTCTAACTTTGAGGGAAGACCAAAAGAGTTTTAAATTCAACCCACTTGAAATATTTGATATTATTATATGTTTTTTATTTCACGGTATTTCATGTTAAATAAAGTTCGTTCGAGGATATCTATTTAAAATTTTATGACTTTAACACTGTCAATAATGTTTAATGCATTTTGATAGTGAATTTATTATGATAGAAAAAATAATTAGAATTTTTTTATTGAGAAAAAGCGTTTATTTATTAGACTTATATAGATTTTCAAAATAAGCTATAAAAATTATTCTTATTAAATTCTTGAAGAAAGAAAAAGTATATACGAGAAGAAAAAGATAAATATCTTTAAATATAAGCTATTCTCTTGTATAAAAAAATGATAAATATTCAAATTTTGGCTTTTGAAAAGAAAATTAATAGGAATTATTGAAGTGACCATGGGTTATATTATAGAAAAACGGAATTAATAATGGTGCAATAGGAGTAGGTGGGTTCCTAAGTTTGATGTGAGGCATCCTATTCAATATATGATATTCATTGCATATGAATTATTATGATTATTTATACCTGACAACTTCTTTCAACATTCTGTGTCTTTATCTCCTATAGCAGACGCGTTCGGTTCTATCTACACTCTCTGTCTGCATTCTACCTGCAACAATTTTTTGCTTGTGTTGCTGTATCAGGGGATTTGGGTCCATGTTTTTAACATTAAGCATCTTCAAAAAGTACTTATACATCCATCACTCTCTTTCCTACTTTTTTTTTTTTTCAAAATCTCAAAAATAGGTTTTATTATAATTTATTATAATTAATTAAACTTTTTAACCAAGAGTTTAATATTTTTATTATGAGTTTCGTTAATCATTCCACCCTTAAATAATTTTTTTCCTTACTATTATATTGTTTAACAGTGTTTTATCTTGTAACTATTATTTCATACGCAATATCCATAAAAGAATTTTATTCAGATAAATTATTTTGAACTAAAATATTGGATAATGTAACCTAACTAAAAAATCAACTATTTTATTATAATTAAACTATTATAATAAAATCATTCACGTCAATGTTATCTGTAACAGACAAATCACCTTTATCGTTTCTACTTACTCGTATATAACTAGTGTTGTTTTTCAGTTTTTAAAAGTAGTTTTAGTAAGGCATCCTCAATATCCATTTTAGAGGATGAATTTGAAAAGAAATTGATAATTGTAGTTTAATTTTTTTTGGGATATATGAGTTACTTCCATTAGATTATTTGGACTTTTTTATAATATATATTTTAATTTTTGCTATGTGATATATATATATATATATATATATATATATATATTAGAAAAACTAAAAAAAATACCTTTATATCTCATCTGAACCAATTTAAGACATATATACTCTCATGATCAAAATGAGATGGCAATCGTAATATATATATTTATAATTATTTTTCTGTAATTTTATTATTAACAACCTACATAGACATTATAAAAAAAAATCAAAATGGCAAAAAAGTAATGTAAAACAAACGTGTCTTTATAAATATGCGAAAACTTCATTAATAATGAAAGTTTATAGACACACTTATCTCTCATCCCTATTAGTTTTTACTTTACTTTCTTAATAAATGAAGAGTTAGATAAAAATAATGTGTTATCCTAAAAATCTAAACAAAATAAAATATTTCTAAAAAATAATTAATTATTAAAATAAATTTAATATTAAATTATATCCTATTTCAATAATATATAATGAACATTTTCTTATCTTTTATATATATATATATATATATTTCATATTTATATTTATACTTAATTTTGAAATTATAATATTTTGAATATCATAACTATCTTATCTATGTTTAATAAAAAAGAATAAGAAATAATATATGTAAAAATTTTATACGAGTAGAAAGAATTTTTTTTAGAATTAAAAAGAAAAGTGAAGATAATGAATGGCCTTAATTATAATGGCAACCCTTTATGACAAATAACAATATATTTTAGCTGTCTGCAAATTTTATTTAGTTATTTTGCTTAAAATACCATGGTTAATATGATTTATTGCCAAATTTAGGCATTAAAATTAAAATCTTACATAAACGATTACTAAATTGCAAATAAATGTGTTTGTTGTATATGAAAAGTGATTGGTCTAGTAATAATTACATAATAAAAAATGAAGTATATGACCTAATAAACTAAAAAACACATACACACACTTGTATCTGAGTTTAGATTAATTCTGTTCTGGGATAATAAGATGAAGACTCACATGAGCATTTTGATGTTGATACACATTGGATTCCATTAAAATCCTTGTTTAATGATGATTAATGTGTAGAATAAGAACTTATGGGAAGTGGTTTGATGAATTTTTCTTATGGCAACCTCACTAAACTGGTTCTTCCTTTCTATTATTTGCAACTTGACACTGTCTTTGCTTCTTGGCAATGTCTTCAACACTTGCTTCACCTTCTACTCCATGCTTTTTTGCTCTTTCGTTTTTCCTACTCCTTCTTCAACTTCCCTTTCATTCTTCCCCAACTCCCCTTCTTTCCACTATTGCTCTATTATTTCTTAACATATTCAAGGTAAGCTCATGCTATTCATCAAACACACTAGTCGAATCTAAAACAAAACACTGATTTGACACCTTCCTTACCTTTTATTAATTTCATAATGTCTTTTCCCCTATCACAAATAATTGTGTTCATGCTTGCAAGTGCTACTCATTAATACTTCTAGGAAACACAAGTCTAAATTATTATTTGGATAAAGATGTTTTCATATGACAACCGAAAATAATAATGATATATAAAATGAAGTTATTTAATAAAGAAATAACAAAATATTTATTATATTATTAATAAGCATAATATTTGCTTTACAAGACAAATATATTATGGTTATCCGAATGTTTTTCTTATAAACTTCCTTTTATACTAAATTAATCGATACGACAGAGGAAGAGAGTAAAATTTTTTATTTTAAACAGGTTTCTAAAATAAATTTATCGAATATCTTCTATTTATGTTTAAGTTTTTTAATCTAAAATTTAGTTTAAATTTAAATTTTGACTAGAATAAGTTAGTTTAAAGTTATGAAAATTAATTTTATCATGATAAGATTGTTTTGTCAGTATTAGTAGTGTAAATATTTATTTTCATATAACTCAAATTTATAACATTAAATATTTCAAAATATAAATATCTTTAGATTAACATTTCAATAAAAACTTTAAAGAAAGAAAAATATAAAGAAAAAAAATGAACTTAACCTTTTTATAAATTAAAATTAATTTGGGCATAATTTAATTCGTAGAAGCTTTCTTGTATAATTTCTTTAATTTTTAGTTTTAAATCATGCATAAGTTAATTTAATTAAAAAAATATTTGCAATAAATAATTTATACGGCGAAATAAAGATATTTTTAACCATTCAATAACTTTTTAAAAGATAAAAAAAATAAATTTAGACATGAAATAGAAAAGGACATATTAAAAAATAGTTAAAAAATCAAATATTCGAAATTGATGGTGTTTAACTTATAAAACGTATTCTCACCTTTAATACATTGTGTAAAGAGAGAATATCTCAATTTTATTTGAAGCACCTCAAGAGTTACATTTCAAATTATTATAAGTATCTGTTCTGCGTGTAGTCGTTAAAGATAATTAAAAAGTCGTGTATTTAATAGTAAAAGAACATTAAATTAATCAGTTGAAACTGAAAGCGGAAACATAAAAAAATCTGAACTAGTGGTGCGTCAAGTCAGATCCTTAGCATCAGCAGCGTTAAGGGTGACAAAGTGTGAATGAATTGAATTCAGTTTATTCATACTCATTTAGTTTTAGATAATAAATAATTATTAATAAAAATAATTACAATAATGAAATAGTTTATTATGTACATAATATAATATAATTTATATTTAATCTTTACACAAGCTAGTTAAAGAAGAGTGGGATAGATTAAGGAGGATGAATTCTGTTGTGTGGCGAGTTAAGGAAACCATAATTAACTTTTGAGGCACGAAAGCGAATCAGTTACATCGGAGGGTCACGAGAAAATACACCCTCCCAATTCCTTCTCCTTGGTTTGATGAACGGTTAAAGATGCGGGGCCCACAATGAGTACGAGAATAGCTTAAAACCTCAGCTGGCCCCACCACACTGCCACCCTGACCCAGATGCTCACTTTCTCTTCTTCCGCCCTTTAAATTCTCCTTCTCTTCTTTCTTCTCTTCCTCGTTCATTCTGTCTCTGCTTTCATTTGCTTGGTAATCTCATTCTTCATCTTTTTTTCACTTTTTTAGCATGCGGCATTCTTGGATATGTCATTTCTCGCAGTTTTCTCTTCTGTTCCATGTTATTGCTATCGATTAACTTTTTCGGTTTAATCATGGTTGAACAGTTCAGTTAACATGGGAAACATGTCAAATGTGGTCGTCTTCTGTTTCTGTGTCTGGACCCTCTTGCTTTCTCTGGCGGCATCTGCACCCAACGATGGCTTGCGCAGGATTGGACTGAAAAAGATCAAAATGGACAACGTTATGCGGTATAAGGAATTGCTGTCTTCTGCTAGAAAGCATGATCTTCAGAACATACTTTGCGGAGCAGCGAACGCAGATATTATTGCTTTGAAGAACTACTTGGATGCTCAGTACTATGGCGAAATCGCAATTGGTAGCCCTCCCCAGAAGTTCACTGTGATTTTTGACACCGGTAGCTCTAATCTGTGGGTACCGTCTTCTAAATGTTACCTTTCGGTGAGTTTGTTTTTCATAACCGTCACATGAATGCGTGTTGGTTCTTTTCTCCCTCTTTTATGGAAACTTGTTAATCCTGGTGTTTTGCATGTCGGTGCAGCTTGCATGTTACACGCATGCTAGGTACAAGTCTAGCCAATCCAATACCTACACGGCAAATGGTTTGTCTCCTTCTTTTTCTTCTGATTCTCAGGCTATACCTTTGTTTGTTCAGAATTTATGGAGGTTTTTAGTTCTTTAATACCACAATGCGTTGTGCATGTGTTTGATTAGCCTGTGAAGTTTCTGTCTGATTTGTTCTCAAGATTTATGTAATTTCAATAGAAACAAGTATGTACCCTTTCCAAACCATAAAAAAGCGGTTTTGGAGGGGTGGGGGTCTCAATACCGTGCTTCTATCATATAAAGGATCTAAATTTAGAGATTTTTACCGTCTAGCCTTTTCACCCAATGGAATTACACAAAGCATTACAATTTGTTAAAAATTATTGGCAATAGCGGTGTTTAGAAGTTCTTATTTTCTTGAATATATTTAATTTGGATTGCAGAATATAATTCATAACTTAGTTGAAGTCAAATATTTTTTTTTCTTATACTTTGGGTAACTTGACACATATATAAGTGATGCCAGGATGTTGTTCTTTTTCTAAACGAGGGTTTGCCATCCTGTTATGCAGGGACTTCTGCTGCAATTGAATACGGTAGTGGAGAAATCTCTGGTTTCTTTAGCAATGACAATGTCAGAGTTGGAGACGTAGTTGTAAGCAACCAGGTAATGCTGATTATCAATCCCTATTTTCTTTTTCCTTTTCCTTCACACCAACAGAGTATGATGTCCGTTGATTTGGCTTCTTTCATAATGTGTTGATTAATCATCAATTAATATATAGTACGATTTGATTTCATTAGGCATTTATTGAAGCAACTAGAGAACCTGGAGTTACATTTGTGGCAGCTAAGTTTGATGGTATACTAGGACTTGGATATCAAGAGATATCAGTAGGAAATGCTGTTCCAGTGTGGTATGTGTTCACATTTTAAGCTATCATTGCTGTTATTATTTTATTTTCGCTGTCATTATGAGGCATTTTCATGTCATAGGTACAATATGGTTGGGCAAGGTCTTATAAAGGAACCAGTATTTTCATTTTGGTTCAATCGTAACCCAGAAGAAGCGAATGGGGGTCAGATTGTTTTTGGTGGTGCTGATCCTGCTCACTACAGGGGCCAACATACTTATGTGCCAGTGACAAGAAAAGGATATTGGCAGGTCAGTATCAATATAATTTTTTTCATATAGTGTACTTGTACTTTGTGATGTATAATGCCCTTAAATAGTTGAAATGCCTGGGATTAACTATATACCGGTATTAATCGGTTATACATGGTTCTGTACCCAAACCTATCACTTACATTTTAGTTCATGCATAACATCAAGTTTTATTGGTTTGTAATCTTAATACTTTATTGTTTTTGTTTTTATATTTCTAACGGTATATCTCTTCATCTTGCACTTAAAGCTTGCTGCTCTCCCATACTCGAATTTCTAGCAAAGCAATAATGAGATTAATAACAGTATTCATGCAACATAGCTTATGCAACACCTGTTTTTGTTTTGTTTTCAATAGTTTTTCTTTGTTAACTTTTTTTTTCCTGAACAGTTTGACATGGGAGATGTGCTTATTGCTGGTAAACCCACTGGTACGTAGAAAACAAGTTAGCGGAAATAGCTATTTGTTTCTTCTATGGCATGATTTTGATAGCACTGCCATAAACGGTTAAGGGTTTTATTTCATTGGTACTGACTTTATCATACTGTCCTCCAGGATTCTGTGCTAGTGGCTGTTCTGCAATTGCTGACTCTGGAACTTCTTTGTTGGCTGGTCCAACGGTATGAATAAAAGCTTATAAATGCAGGCTGCTATTTAGATTTTCATTTCCATTTAGAGTTTCATGATTTTGTAATTTTTAAAGCATGTTTTTAAGTAATACAAATTAAGAAAATGTCTAACAAATGCTGACCAGATTGTTTATATGATCAAATACATGGCTTTGTCTCTAGACTGTAATTACTGAGATAAATCAAGCAATCGGAGCATCTGGAGTTGTAAGCAAAGAGTGCAAGTCTGTTGTCGAACAGTATGGACAAACAATCTTGCAATTGCTCTTAGCTGAAGTAAGTAGCATTTTTAATTCATCCTTGGCATATCTTGGTTGATGGGATTCTTACCTATCAGCGTGATCTGGTTATCTATTAGAATGAGTTTTCTTATGGTTTTCTCTTGATCCTACAGGCAAGTCCTAAAAAGATCTGCTCACAAATTGGATTGTGTTCCTTTGATGGGACTCGTGGTGTTAGGTAAGCCCCAAAGATAATAAACCATCTCATTAGCTCAGACTAATATATTTAATGTTCTCTGATTGACATTTTACTAAGGAGTTCCGATTTTTCCTTTAGCGTGGGCATTGAGAGTGTGGTGGATAAGAACAAAAGAGAATCATCTGGTGGCATTCGGGATGCTGCTTGTTCAACATGTGAGATGGCTGTTGTTTGGATGCAAAACCAGCTGAGGCAGAACCAGACAGAAGATCGGATAATAGACTATGTCAATGGGGTGAGTTGGTCTTAATTCTGCTATTTGAGTACTCACATCCTGCTTTTGATTCTAGCCTTAATGGTTAATGCCTTTTGGTGATGATATTGCAGCTTTGTGATAAGTTGCCCAACCCAATGGGACAATCATCCGTTGATTGTGGAAAACTCTCTTCAATGCCTATTGTTTCCTTCACTATTGGTGGAAAGGTTTTTGACCTTTCCCCAAACGAGGTATAGTTTCAGACCATATTAGTTACTGTTGCAAGGACATCATTGACTGTACTTAATGTTGTGTAAGAGTTTGTAACGAGAAAAAGGAATTGATTGTTGGAGGTAAAGAAGAATGAACTAGAAGATAAACTCAGTTTGTGAAGCTAAATTATGTTTTGCAAAGTCCTCAATTTGTAATAACAACTTGCAAGTCTATCATTGAACATTCACTGCTGAGATAATGGGATGAATCGTGAGGGTTTAAATCAAACAAACCTTATCCTTTAAAGCCCATTAGAAAAACCTTGTTTTCCTTAGTTTCCCTTAAATACGTGCAGTGACTAGTGAATATTGTTTCAATGGGGTGGGGGGACTAATCCAGAAAGGCCGAATGACCTTTTCACTTTTTTAGTTGAATAATATTTTCTATTTGTTACTTTATAAATTGGTTAAAATATAATTAGAATAAAATAGAAGGTTGAGCGGACTAAAACATAGAGAAGCAGAGTTTTCAACTGCTAAGATAGTGATAATTATACTTGATAGCGGTAGGCAATAGTACAATTTCTATGAATGAACGATTGCCATGTTTCATGTATTTTGTGTCCCTCATTCAGTTTTGTATTTGGTTTCTTCAGTATATACTGAAGGTGGGAGAAGGTCCTGAAGCCCAATGCATCAGTGGCTTCATAGCTCTGGATGTGCCTCCTCCTCGTGGCCCTCTATGGTAACTTAATTTGCTTGAGACTCACACTGTAGCTTTTTCCTTTTGATTGTGATGCATTTGATATGACTCTCACTTCATTACGCATGCACCATGTATGCAGGATCCTTGGAGATGTTTTCATGGGGCGCTATCACACCATCTTTGATTATGGTCAGCAGAGAGTCGGATTTGCTGAAGCAGCATAGAGAATGTTCTAGTGTCTCGCAGAATGGCAACAGCACTTTTCTAGTTTTCTTTTTCTCTGATTAAAAAAAGGAAATTACCTCGTTATATTGGATATTTGCAACCTCAGCTTATAGTTTGTATACATTTGCAATCAAAATTATGGTAGCATATATATACATATATATTAATATTCTCCCAGTCCCTCCCCAATGTATTGCAGACCTTAACATATGTATGTGGGGGTAGTGGGACTCTTAGGCTGTGGCCATGTAGGGACTCTATTGTGTATGCTTGCTTGTTGAATGGTATATATATATATATATATATATATATATATATATATATATATATATATATATATGTGTTTTTTCTTTTTCTTTTTTTTATTTTTCTACGTTTTTTTTATTTTCTGTCATATTTTTTGTATTCCATTGTTTAATGTGT
>Ga0099824_1011240_pt1 | contig 10212 bp, 4 predicted proteins | sample SiratrowhiteBW_FD_76837 | JGI IMG/M metagenome (GOLD analysis project Ga0099824, IMG submission 76837) | Root nodule microbial communities of legume samples collected from California, USA - Siratro white BW | ecosystem: Host-associated > Plants > Roots > Nodule | place: USA: California... | reverse complement strand
ATATATATATATATATATAAATAAATAAAATAATGTGAAAGACATAAATATTTTTAAATAGTAAAACTAATCTTTTAATCTTTGTAAACAATAAATAAAAGCTCTATGCGTAAATGTTGATTTTAAAATATAATAAAAATAATTTTTTGATCAAAATGATATTTTTTTTTATAAAAATTAACAAAACAAATTTTCTTTGAATCATCCCTTGTATAAATCTAATCTGAGGATACCTCTTGATTATACTCATTGTCTACCCTCTTTATTTCATTACCATATTCTTAGTTGTCACTTTTTTTTAATTTTAAAATTAATTTTATTTTCGCTTACATTGTCTTTAATTTCCTAAGCCAAATATTTCAGTTGTATAGAAAATAAAAACAAAAATGTTTCATGAAACCTGATCTCAAACAACACATCATGTTCCTATATTCCATGAAACCTGTGTTCAGACAACAAAACATCGTTCTAAGAATTGATGCGTTCTCGTTAGCAGCCATGTTTTCCTCTTATGTTTTCCTTCTATATTTTCTCAACATTTAATCCGTCACCATGTTCACAAAATCAAGAAGCATAGAGTTATTGGAGAACCTGGTTTAGTACTTGGCAGAGTTTTGTTCTTGGAGAACCTGGTTTAGTACTTGGCAGAGTTTTGTTCTTGGAGAACCTAGTTTAGTACTTGGCGGAGTTCAGCATGTTTATGAGGAATCTTAGTAAAAAAATATAATTATTATAACTAAGAAAGTTAACAGCTTACTGAATGATTGTTGGCTTGATTACATTTCTTCTATTTATTAAAATCCCTTAAGTTTTAAATATCCTTACAATAAAATTTTCATTTAACTTTCAAGAAAAGATGGATCTAAATTAGAAAAATTTGATGTTAAGTTAAGTATGATTAAAGTGGGAGGTTTTAATATATTTTTAATAATAATTTAAATTGTCTGGTCTAAAAAAAGAAAAAAAATCTCACACCATATCTTAAATAAAATAAAAGAAAAAAAAATTATATTAAATGAAATAAGTGATGTGGATGAAGGAAATAAGTATGAATGAAGGAGATAAAAAAAAGAGAATTAAGAATATGTATGTAGATGAAACATATGAGTGTGGATGAAAAAAATTAGTATAAATAAAATTAGTATAAAGGAAAAAGATGAGGATGGAGGAATGAGATGAGTGTGAATAAAATAGATGAGAAAGAGATATAGATAAAAAAGATGAGTGTGAGAAAATTTATATAAAAAATAAAATAGAAAAATTGTGAATGGAGAGATTTTTATCTTTAAATTTGGATATTTGAATTAAAAGTAATTTACAACTAACAATTTTTTTTTTTTTACAAAATTTAAAAATTAGTCCAATTCTAGTGTCTTGCTTTACTTTTAAAATATATTTAATATATTTTGAGTCTACTTTACTGACTCTAATATCTTTTTAACATATTTATAATTAATAATATCTTTTTAACATAGTTATAATTAATAATATCTTTTTAATATATTTATAATTAATAAAGCATACTTAATTTGGAGGAAACTCAATGCTTAAACAGGTAAAACAAGGATTTTAGATTTTAAAGACTTTAAAAGAATTTAATACTAATATATTACTATAAAATTAATAAATATTTAATTTTAAATTTATATTTTAAAATAATTTTTAATTAAAAATTTAAAATATCTTAATTGACTTTAAATTTAATTTAATGACTTTAAATTTATATTGATATTATAAATATTATTTAATAAATAATATTTTTAAAATTTTCTCATAATATATTAACTTTTTAAAAGATATTAAATAGTTCAGAAATCTTAAATATTAAAACTTTCTAATTTTTTATCTATTTTTACTATTCTATTAGATTGACATCTTTTTTTTATATGTCATTTTTTTCTTTAGCTCTTTCATTTATCTCATTCATTTATCGAACTTATCTACTTATCTTTTTTTTTTCTAATTTTTTCATTATTGATTCCTCATCGATTTGAGTGTTTGATTGTCATTAGACCATTATTCAATTTCAAATTTGTTTTATCATTCTATATTGTGTATTTATATGTGTGTCTCTGTTTGAAGGCTTGTAACTGTTGATTAAAGAAATTGGAGTTTGTGTCCACTTTTGCTTTTTTCAAGTGTATCAATATTAGGTAAAGATTATTATTAAAGATTGATAAATTGATCTTAAAATCATTTTATTTTTATTATTGTTTAATTAGTTTCATAGTAATTTGTGCATATTTAAAGAATTTTATTTTTATTATTATTTAATTAAATTCAGAATAATTTGTGCATATTTAAGGAAGAACATTAGAAATTTAGAATTTATAAATTAAATTTAAAGGCTTTCAAAGGATAAGACCAAAAGATAGAAAGAGACTTCTGTTGCGACCTCGTAGACGATGCCGGTCGGTGATCCAAAAAAATATGAAAAAATGAAGGTGAGGTGAAATAGAAAGAGATGAAGTCACCAACATAGTTTATCAAGAAAAAAAAAATGGTTTGCGAACTAAGGATGAGCTCAAAAAGTCAGTGTTATGTGTGGGAAAGGTATTAGCATCCCACAATGCTTACCTTTAATCGAAGATTTATTAAATGTTTATTCTTCTCCAAAAATAGAAATAAAATACAAATAAGAACAAAATAAAAAGAATAAAGTTAAAGGACCCGACAAGGATTGACCTTACTCCTACGTATTGTCATCCATAATGGATGAAAAATCATGACATAAATAAAGAAAATTGAGTTGTTTTGGAAAGTATATATATATATTTTTTAAATTTTTATATACTTTTGTTATTTTTGAAAATTAAACTTCATTTTGGAATCCATGTATGACGCGAACAGTCATTTAGAAATTTAATCGAAAATTTAATTTTGAAAATTTTATATTTTATTATTTAAAAGACTTAACTTCATTTGGGATATCAATATTGTTTTGGCTATCAAGTTTTATCTTTTTAACTTAATCTCGTTTGATATACTTTCAAGGTTATATATATTATAGCTTTTGATTTTATATAAAATATAAAAATATGTCAACTAGAAGATATGAATCAAGTTATTCAAAACTTTAGGAAAAGAGAAGAGTTAAGCTTTTTGTTGAATCACAAAAAGGGGCTATGGATGAATTTATGAAAATAAACACAAGAAAAATAAATTAGAAAATCTAGGTGAGTGTTCTTTGAATAAAAAAGATAACAATATAGATATAAGTGAAGATAACAATAAAGAAGTAGTCAACAAAGATAATGATTCTGATCCTCAAACTCATAATAACTGGAATGAAATTATAAGATGAAATAATTCTACTATTAAAAATATATATGATCCAAGTTAATGGGAGAATATTGATATGAAATTGAGAGACTTAGTAGAAAAAGGTCTTATTAGGATAATATTTGAAAGATAATAATTTGTTGGATCTTCATTACTTAGATTTATTTTTAGAATTAAATATCTTCAAAGAGATTATAAGATTGGAAACTGATAAACCAATTGACATTTTTAATTATATAAAAAAGTTTTTTTCCAAATGCATATATAACATATAAAATTATATTAACAATTTCAATATTAGTTGCTTAAGCTGAAAGAAGTTTTTCAAAACTTAAACTAATACAATCTTATTTAAGATCAACAATGTATCAACAAAGATTAAACAAATTAGTTTTACTGTTTATTGAAAAAAAACATTTTAAATAAAATTAATTATGGTAATTTAATAGGTAAATTTATATCATGAAAAGATGTAAAAATAAATTTCAAATAAAACTATCATAATTTTAATTATTTTATTAATTTAAAAAAGATCTATTTTTTTAATTTGTTTTAGGCCTCCTAAAGCCTTAAGCCATCACTAACTGTGTTGTGTTGAAAGAGGTAATTAGATGATAATGGATTGTATCTGATATGATAAGATGAGTTGAATGGTAAAAATTAAGTAGAAATGGAATTTGATGAAAAATTATAAGTTTCTAGAACATGCAGCAATGTCGGGCACCATCTTAAATGTGCTAGATGCAATTAGAGAGTAGTGCTCTTGGGTGTGACCTACGTTGGATGCAATTTAGAGGAGGGTGCTCTTGGATTTGGTCACACCGGATACAACTAGCCCTGATTGCTTGTGATGGCGCTAGTGCCACTACAAGGGTTGGGCTCAACCCTGTTTTTGGTTTTCTCCTATTTCTAGATAAAATGATATTCTTTCTACCTAGTTTTCATTTCTATTTATACTTTTAAACATCTTTGAATGTTTTATTTAAAAGGATTGATCTATGGATGATAATATGTTGAATAGTATTGAGTTCTATTAAATTATTATGACTTGAGTGAATTTGAAATTTAAGGAAAATATGAACATGATAATGGTTTATGTATGAATGATGTTGAGTGATGATCAAGACATTAGGAAAGGAGATACAATGTCCATATTGTTAGGATATGCATTGTCTAAGGATTTGCATCAAGGAGGTATCACTCTAGTGATAGGTTGGAATGGTATAGATGAAAATCATCAAGTGGTAAGAGTCAAAAGAGGTTTTCACATGGGTGATTGTGGTTTGAAATACAAGCAGAAAAGACCATATAGATTAATCCTATTATTTGAAGAGAGATTGGTTGACCATTTGTGTTGTGACTGTGGGGACTCACATTGGATAGTAGTATGACAAGTGTAGACTTTTGAGTCTGATTTAATGCATATTCAGGAATTAGAGTTGAAGGTGCAGTTGGTTTAGGGTGTTGAATGGAGCGTACAAACTCAATTTACAGCAGATAATACATAAGCAACAATAAAACTTAATACTGAGACATACAAAACAATAGTAAAATTAAATCCAATGCATACAAGATTATCTTGGTTCACTGAAACTTGAGCTACATCCAGTTCTTTTATACAACTGCCTAAGAGCTTTCAGTAATCTGCATTAAAATTGACTCTATCTGCATATAGAAATAATTTAAACAACACAAAATATCTTTGATTTGAAATAATTAATCACATTTGAATATTTTATAATAATTTAAATATTTTTCATTATGAACTAATTGGAATGTTAAAGCATAACATGTTATAAAATTTGATTTTAATATTTCTATAAAAAGCACATTAATTTGTTTTTTAGATTTAGAAAAAGATCAAATGAAAACTATGTGCAACAAAATTTTGAATTGTTTTTGTATTTAGTTATAGCAACGTAACAATCCAATCTTAATTTTAAAAAGTCTCTGCAAATATATATAGGTAAATAAAATATGTTAAATCAAATTAATTTTATTTTAAGCAAAACTTGATAAAACAATGGACCAAGGTGCAGAGAATGATTTGATTTCAAAATAAAATTGAAAACAAATTTCAAAACAGATTAAAACATTTACTATTTTTATATTTATTTATTTTTACTTTCTTCTTCTTTTAATTTTAAAAATAATTAATATAATATAATAATAGTAAATAGAAACTTAATTGAGTTTGCAATTCATTTGTACATACTCATCATTCTTAGAAATCTGTCAATATTATTGTAACAGACACATAAGATAATCAAATGCAAACATATACTTAGAGTATTGTTATCATCAAAATTTTATTAGATGATTAGATCATTTAAAGGAATTTTTAAACTATCTAATGATTCAACAAGGTCAAGTGTCTATATTTGTGTGTTGGTAGAGTTCTAATATGATGAAATTGAATTATGTGAATGGATAAAAACGGGATGTTTATAATATGGTCAAAGATATTGAAGAATAATTGTGATTGTTTATATCTTTGTTGAGAAGGATATTTTAAATCTTATTAATTTTCTTTTTAAATATCTATCTTACATTTTTATGTTTTGTATTGTTTGTTTTGTTTTGAAATTATGTCAAGATCGGGTATTACACATGAATAAATTATTTAATACGTAATTGAGTTCCTCAATGAACGTGTTGGATGGAAAGTTGTAATTTTAAAATTTTTTAAATATTTAATATGATGATGTGCATACATATTTGGAAATTCCTATAAAAAGGGATATATACCTTGTAATACTTTAGAATATCTTAGGGATATTCCAGAATATCTTCTGGATATTCCAGAATATCTTCTGGATATTCCAGTGGCATATGAAACCAAGAAAATTATATAATTGACTAACATTTATTGTGAAAACAATTAAGTCAGTAACACATTAAATAAATTTTAATGATGTAACAAAATTTTTGAATAAGCATAGTGGATGAAAATATATAATTTTAAATATTTTGACTTGACGATGATATGTGTATATATAAGAAAAAAAGAACATGTTTTTGTGATACTTTAAAATATCTTATGCATGTTCAAATAATATATGGAACTCTAGAATGTGCCGGACAAATCTGTCAACACAAATATTATCGAAGTTCTAGAGAAAGTGTAAAAAGGAAGACTTAAACTCAGTAGCTTGACATACTCCATTCCACCATCAAATCATAGCAATTTTTCTATCATGTTATCATTATTATTATATTATTATTAATTAAAATAATAATAATTACTATTAATATTATACTGTTATTATTATCAATTTTTTTTTTCTTATTATTATCATATTATTATTATTATTATATTATTATTATTATTATTATTATAGATATTACAATTATTATTATAAATATTATTATTAGTATTGTTATTGTTATTATTATTATTATTATTATTATTTTATTATCTTTATTATTATTATTAATGACAAAATAAATAAATTGCTAATTTGGCACCCAATTTATCAATGGATAATTTGGTGGTAAATTTTTAATCGGTAACTATTGACGGGTTAAATTCGTCGATAAATTGACTGCAAAAATTTTACTTGTTAAAATGCACTAGTAATAACATTTTATGAGAAATAAAATTTTGTTGATAATTTATATTTTTTGTTGTATTGATAGAAGGAAGATAAAGGAAAAAAATCTATTTTAGATAAATGGTGATTTAATTAAAACAAGATATGAATAAATAACTTTTTTATTTTTATAAATTTTTTATTTTTATAAATTTTTTATTTTAATAATAAAATATTCAAATATATTTTTTTTATCATTTTTAAAAATAATTGGTCTGATAAAATGAGATAAGAAGCTAACTTTTTGTTCTCACCTAAATATTTTGAGCTTTAAGTATTCGACTTCTTCTACTGTGTTTTATGTACATTCTAAAATATGAATAATATTAATAATAATAATAGATATAATAGATGAAAAAAAAAACAAATAAATTGTGATGATGAGAAAATAACAAGAATAGTTTATTTGATTTGATAGAAAATAGCACATACATAAAGTTTTCAGAAAGCATGGATATTCCAAGAGAGTTTCTTCTCCCATTTTTTTTCAAACTGATTATAGAAATATAATCCATCATCTTTCAAACTTCTGTTACATTGGTCATCACACCAAGCACTATCATCTTTGTAACTATAAACATTAAAACTCATTTCAACATTGGATGCTCGCATGGCACACCAGAAAAGAGTGCTGTGAGCAATGTTATTTTTGAAACTCCATTCTTGATCCTGTCCCTTCTCAAGAACATGTGGTCCAAGATCACTATCCGCCGATTTGCAATGAAGAAACACAGAAATGCCACTTGTCAAATCATTTGTAACACGAACTGTTTTCTTATCACCCAAAATCCCATCAACTTTTTCTTCACTTTGCACCATCTTCATAATCATCAACCCTAGAACAACCGTCACTAATACCTTCAACATGTTTCTGATATAATAACAATGAAATAAACCAAGAGAAATATATTTCAATAACCTGCATATTCTACTCTTACTAGTGCAACTTATATAGACCTCCTTAACATGTAATGCATGCTATGTTACTCTTTTATTGGGGATTTATTTGAAGTTTATTTTTTTCTTAAATTTCAAGATAGCATTATTTTTTTCCAACTATATTAATTAATTAATATGGAGAGAAATTAGTTTTGATAATAGAAAAGGAAAATGTGCCATAATATATAAATACACTTTGAAAAATAGGAAAATGTAAAGAATATAACGTATAGATCTAAAATTATATTAAAAATAAATAATCGTTTTCCTTAATTTTTTTTTTCTGAAAAACACTGTTGTGAAAGTAACTAAATTGGGCACTAGTTTGAAAGAAATTTTAAATATGCAAGAGTTTCAGTCAAAAGAAAAAAAAAACAGTCAATTTTAAAAAGCTTTTTGTTGTTATGTGTGTTGCTATACTTATTTTAAATTTAATAGTTTAACAGTTTATGAAAAAAAAAAGTTTCAATGTCAACTGTTTTTTGAAAACTTTTCGTTACATCATTAAAAATTATTTAATGTTTTATTGACTTTTACTAAATGATAAATTTATGATAAATGTTAGTTAATTATTATAATAATTGTAACATCTATCATACACTAAAGAATTACTGGAAAATACTTAAAATATTCTAAATTATTGGAATATTCTAAAGTATTATAAAATATATTCTTTTGATAAGAATTTCTAAATACATATACACTATCATATTAAAATATTTAAAACATTTAAAATTAAACTTTTTATTTACCATGTTCACAGAAGATATTTGCTTATGTATAATACACCATCTTCATAGAATTTTAAAACAAAAACAAATAACATATAACCCATCAACTTCTTCACTTTGCACCATCTTCATAAACCAAGAAAATATATTTCTTATATTCTACTCTTACTAATGCAACTTATATAGAGATCCAAAAGTCTTAACATGCAATCCTATCTTACTTTTTCATTGTGGATTTATTTAAGAAGTTTAATTATTTTTTTAATTTCAACATAGCGTTATTTTTTCTAATATATTCTATGGAGAGAAATATAGTTTTGGGGCTGTTTAGTGGCAAGGTGTTTGGCGTTGTGGTGGGAGGATGGTGGCGCATGGAGGTGATGGTGAGGTGGTTGTGGAGGTGGGGCTTGGTGGCAAGGTGTTTGGCATTGTGGTGGGAGGATGGTGACACAACTTAGTGGCAAGGTGTTTGGCGTTGTGGAGGTTAACGTGGGGCATCGGAAATAGTTGGTGGGTGGTGAATAGTGGTGCAGGGTAGGTGAATATGTGTTTTCCCACATATTTCTCTTATTATATATATTTGAAGGATGATGGATTATATTTCTATTATCAGTATGAAAACAAATGGGAGAAGAAACTCTCATGGAATATCCATGCTTTCTAAAAACTTTATGTGTATCAAACCATCATTTGCAATAAGAATTATCATATTATTCACAAAAATAATAAAATTATAAAAATGACAAAATTATATATGTTTAAAAATTATATTTGGTAGTCAGTTTTTATGCTTTGTTTGTTTCTTTTAGTTTCTTGGTAAAGAAAACAGTAGAAAATTCAAATTTCAAGAATTAAAGTAATATAAAATTACATAAAATGGAAAAATTCGATATTTTAAACTTTCTGCAAACTGAAGATTAGACTAAAATTATAAATAATAAAATATTATATTTTAATATTTATATTTTATATAATAAAATAAACAAATATTAATTTTTAATTTAATTATATTTTTATAATTAATATTTATTTTAAATTATTTTCTAGAAGATATTTTAAATATATTAATATACAAAAATTAATTTGTACTTATTACATCATTCACAAATTTTAAAAAATCCTTTTCAATATTACAATCTTTTTCTTAATCTAAACAACTAAACTTTTTACTCAATATCACTTCAAATCTAGCCTCTCAAATTTATTCCTTCACCCAAATAAAAGTTTAATTGGACAAATTTACATTTTAACAAAAAAATCAATTAATTTATTTATTTAATAAAATAATTAATTGATTAATTTCTCTTTAAAAATGTGATTAATTGATTAATAAAATATAAAATAATATTAATTGATTAAAAATGTGTATTCACTTTTTTATTACACTAATACAAAATAATATCAATTAATTGATTAAAAGTATGTATTCAACTTTTTATTGCATTAAAAAGTATATAATTTATTTATTTTAATGAATAATTAATTAAAAATTATAATTTTTTTGTTTATTAATTTTTTTCTATAAAATATGTACATATTATAGTTTACCACCAGTTAGGAAATTACACCAGACAAATGCAAAAAAAAAAAAAAAAAAAAAAAAAAATTTTTTTTAATTTTTTTTTTTTTTTTTTTTTTTTTTTTTTTTTTTTTTTTTTTTTTTTTTT
>Ga0099824_1011229_pt1 | contig 10223 bp, 5 predicted proteins | sample SiratrowhiteBW_FD_76837 | JGI IMG/M metagenome (GOLD analysis project Ga0099824, IMG submission 76837) | Root nodule microbial communities of legume samples collected from California, USA - Siratro white BW | ecosystem: Host-associated > Plants > Roots > Nodule | place: USA: California... | reverse complement strand
TTTGAGACATAAAGGAAAGGAAAGAAAAAAAGAATTTTATAAAATACACATAAATAAATAAATTACGTATAAAACAAAATATATATATATATATATATATATATATATATATATATATATATATATTTTGAAAGATCAATCAATAAATTCCTAAATGTATGAATCTAGTTTAATTTATTTTAACAATAAATATATTAGACGAAATAAGTCTAAAGTTAATAGGTGAAAGTTTCAAAACTTAATATAGTATGAATCCCAAAATAATAATAAACGTCATTATATATTTATATTAAAAAGTTATATATATCGTTACGCCAGGTACATGTCAGCTAGACGATTCCTGTATAAAAAAAATATTGGACTATGAATGATTCATAATAATTATACTATTATTTATTACTCAATTTCTATACTAATAATCAGGGGGTTTAAATAGTAAATAGTTTTGAACAGTTTCAAGTACATTTATGTTACAAATTTGACTTTTGTGCACCATAGGAAGGACATGACGAAAGCCCACAGATCATACGTAAATCCGTTATATACACTTGTATAATTAGTATGAGATTTAATATTAATTTCTCATATACCCAATAAAATCTCATAATCGTCTAATGGAATTCTGTTGAGGTCTCCATCATTATAGATGAATGCATTATCTAATCAATCTACAAATCATTAGAAAAAAATTGATACTTTTATATATATATATATATATATATATGAGTAAATTGTATATTTACACTTATATAAAAGAATGATAACAGATTGATGATGCAATAAAAGAATTATGTCATATCAAGTTAGGGAATCTAGTAAATCCATTCATAATAGGGGCAATGCTTCAAATGTTTCGAGACTATCACATAGACCAAAAGTTATGTGAATCTTAATGACTACTATTATGAAAGGTTGATGTAAGGGTTTTTTTTTGGATAGTAATGTTGTTAACACGCTGAACTAAAATGATCAAATTTTTGCTTCTAGGGATAGATGAAAATGAAGTTTTCTAGAGTTTATTTAGAGATTGACTAGTTTATCAATAGGCAATTCTTAACACACATAAACTTGAGTATAATGTATCACATCATAGGTTGGTTTGCATGTGGATGCAAGAAAAGAGGGTGGTAGAATATGTTTGAAGGAAATTAAAAGTCTATGAGAGGAATTATCGTACTCGTAGGATAAAGATGGTGGTAGTGATGATGTCTTGAATATCTAGAGGCACTATCTTTGTGATACTCAGTTTCTCATGTTTAATGATCATAGAAGTCTCAACTACTTGCTTAATCAAAATAAGTTACACAAGAGACAAAAAGAGATTGATGAAGTTTTTAAAGATTATGATTTCAAGTTTATGTATTATCTAGAGAACAAGATTTTGGTTGAAGATGCATTGAGTAGGAAGACAATCCAAGTATCAAATGCAATTGTTAAAAACTTAGGTAAATGGAGTGTTTAGTCATAAATAAGTTAAGGATTTCATAATGGGAGTAAATGGAGTTATGAGGTTCAAGATAGAGTTTGTGTACCTGCAAACAAGAAGTTAAATAAAATTATGTAGCATAAAAGTTATAAGAACAACTTAGTTTGCATCAGACATGATTAAGATGTATCAATACTAGAGTTTCTTTAGTGGCTCCACACAAAGAGGGAGATGGTTTAGTATGTATTTGTCTATCTAACTTGTTAAAAGGTCAAAGTAAATCAGACTTGGAAAGGTGTTACAAAGTTGTGTGGAAATGAAGTAGCATTGTTATGCAATTGGTTACCTATTTTCCACAGTCAATGAGAGGACATAATGCAATTTGGATGATAATAGGTTGACTAATTAACGAAGAATGCACAATTTCTTTTTAAAAAATGGATGGAGTTTTAAAAGACTATGATTTTTAGTTAATGTACCATCCTAGAAAAGCAATTGTTGTTACATATGCTTTAAGTGAGGAAAAAAAAATTAGATGTTTGCCTTGATAGTTAAAGAGATGGAGTTGATTGCAATTTTCAGAAGTTTGAATTTGAAGGTTTATGTATCTTCATATCAAACACTACAAGATTTTGGATTACACAAGAATTTTGTTCATTACTTATGAACTTTTGTTGTAGGTAATTACAATTTTGTGTGTGTTTAGAGTTTAGGGTCTTAATGCATCTTAATCATACAATATTTACAAAATAAAAAGACAAATAAAGTCTCTATTATTCTTTATATACATGTCCTTATATACACTCATATGCACAGTATAGTCATAGCATATCACAACACAAACAATACATACAAGGGTAAGTTATTAGAAGAAATGTTTAACATAAGATAATGTATATGAAAAAAATACAAATTTTATTAACAATCCATAAACATTCCAACACAAACATACAACAACTATACAAACTACACATGGATCTATCATCAAAGGATATTCAACAAATGGCATATCAATTGACACCTTTCGGAATACCTATATTAAGTATGACCTACTAAAGACTAACATTTGATTCAAACAAATACTTAGATTTACAAGGGAACATGAGAATAATAAATCAATGTAAGTTCATTAATTACAACCCAGTTCCCAACATGAGAATAATAAATCAAGTTAAGTTCATTAATTACAACCCAAGTCCATACATCTACACATGTCAGGGTGTGTAAGGACTTCCTCTTCATCTTCTCACCACCTGATGTCTTGGGTCTATGTGACTTAGACAATAGACAATCAATGAAGTAAGGAGATCTCTGTTACAATATAAGTGTCAATACTTAATACACAAAACAATGAGTTATAATGTTGTTTTCCCTTGAGCGAAAATTATCTTCGCTTGAGCAAAAATTTCTCCACTTAAGCTAAAATAAGGTTGAGAACTAGGCTTGAATTTCATTTTTATTTTTGCTTGACCGAAAAAATCTTGAGCTTGAGCGAAAATCCTTCACATGAGTGAAAATATCAAAAAAATCAATCTTGACAAGAGAATCACACTAGTTTTCAAAGATCTTTTTCAAAAGCATTCTAATAATACAACTTCTAAACAATTTAAAATAATTAATCCAAATCATAATTTTTTAAACATCATCCTTCACTCATTTCAACCATTTTAAAGCAATCATTCATTAAAAAAATTCAACAAAACTTAAATTCAAATGTTTCAATAGGTTGAAAACCGATTGAAATTTTTATATAAAAATCAAAATCTAGTGACAAAGTTACTTTTACATCCAAATAATCTATCTTAAAATTCTATAAAAAAAACATAAATAATTTTCCTTACATGCCATGTTTACCTTCAAAGCAAATGTTCAAATTCAACCAATAAAATTGGTCAAAATTTAAGAACTTAAAACAAAGTATCCAAACATTACAAAATTTTATTATATACTTAACTAAGTTGAGATGATATTTTTTTAGCTGACTCCACTAAAATTAATGACAAAATCTTAAAAAAAAAGATAATAATTCTATTGAGTAAATAGAAGCTTACCCTATTTAAAAATCTGATTGAGGTAAAAATAATTTTTAACTTTTCCACTATTAAGTGAGAGAGTTAGGTTTTGAAAAATATGAGATATAGAGAGATGGAATAAGAAAAGTTAGGGACAGAATGATTTAGTAAAAGAGCGAGAAAGAGAAAAGTAAAAATGAAAGAGAGAGAGGATAACTTACCTTACACAAAATATTTTATTAATTAATCATAGCATAAAAATTTTTAAATCTTATATTTAAAATATGGATAAAATAAATAATAAAATTATTAAAAAATAGGATGCTAGATTTCCAATTAACTTAACCACGATATTATCTTTCCAAGCACCCTGACCCTTTAAGAAAACATCTAGGATAGATGTTGGAGAATAACATCAATAACAAACTAATAAAAGAACATATTTAGAATATAAAAGAATAATAAAATATCAGTCTTCATTTCTATTCTTATATAAGAAAAAAATATTTAATGATTTAAATTTTTAAAAATGAATTAGTTTATGATAAATACTTTTGAGAATATTAATATAAGTTTCTTAATAAAATTAAAAGCATACCAAAAAATTTCAATCCTTTATCACACTACACGAAATTATAAAAATAGCATGACATTTTTGATATAGTAAAAAATACTAAATTTTTTTTATTCCTACCACTCCTATAATAACAATTTGTTTTGAAAATTTTAACTAATAGACCTATGAGTATGAAACTTACAGCCTGAGTGAGAAAATCAATCAAAAATTAAAATTTAATTAAAAAAATTGGATTTCTATCCTTAATTTATGTTAATTAAATTTATGTACAAGTTAATTTTAATTTGTCTTCTTATTTTCTCTTTATAAACTGATCATGTTGACCCTCATATTTATTTTTCAAAAACTAATAGTGAGAGTTTAAGATGGTGACAACTCAGATCCAACGATGACGATTAAAGTGGAGCTTAAAATAATGTTTATATCTTCTACACAGTGATTGAAATATCAAGAACATTTTTTTTTGTTGGAGAGGATCGTAACACTGATTTTTTATAGCTTGTGATTAGTGAGGTTGAAATAATAAAAGAGAAAACATTTAAATTTTTATTTTTGCAAAAAAATAATTAATTTATGTGTTGTTTTCTGCTTTAATTTTAGTACCTATTCAATATAAATAAAAAATTAACTTTTTATTTTTGTGAAAATTGTAACAATCTAAAAATTCTATAAAATTAGTCATCTTTCTACTCTTAAAGAAACAAAGTATAATTTCAAATTATAAAATATTTAATAAAAAAAATAAAGAAAAGAAGAAAGAATAAGAGAATAAAAGAAAACATTTTTTTTAGCTTGAGCGAGAATCCCTCTCGCTTGAGTAAAATTTACTCACTTGAGCGAAAATTGTCCAGAGAGCACTTCATCTCCAGTGTTATTTTCGCTTGAGTGAAAGTGCCTTCGCTGAGCGAAGATCTTTGTTTGCTTGGGCAAAAGGCTACTCGCTTGAGCGAAAATGCTCTAGAGAGCACTCCAGTTCCAGTGTTATTTTCACTTGAGCGAAAGCACCCTAGCCTAAGCGAAAATCTTTGCTCGCTTAGGCGAAAGGCTACTCGCTTGAGTGAAAATGCTTCAGAGAGGACCTTATTTTGTTTACGAAGAGCTCGCCCAGGCGAGATTTGCAGAGTGAATTTTTCTGTAAAATTCGCTTGAGCGAGATTCTCTCGCTTAAGCGAGACTATCAGAAAATGATTTCTCAACTAAACTAACTTTTGTCTGCTACCAAGTATTAACAGGCATTTAAGGTTCAAAGTACTATAAAGTCTTCAAATATATCAAACTTATGTACAAACTATCTACATGACAAAAAGGAAGATCATCTTTAGGTCATAAAGTCTTTAACTACATCAAAACATATATACAAGTATATACAAGGCAAAAGGAAAATCAATTTAAGGGCATATCATCTTTAAGGTGCTCCAAAACTTGTATCTGCACCTGTTCATATACATAGTACAGTCATTGTAGTGTATACAATAACATGAAAAGCAAGGGTAAACTAGTGAAATTAAAATTTTATAACATACTAAATACATGCAAAAAGAACAAATTATATCGGTCATAAGAATTCCCTTAAAGTCTATCGTATCAAGTTTCAATACAAGTTTTCCTTTTTCATTTCAAATACTCATGTCAAACATTATACACAAAGGTCTCACATGGACCACATCATACATACAAGTCACATATGGACATATCGTCTTCCGGAAGACTCATTAAGTATGCCCCTACCAAAGACTAACATCTAATCTAATACTCAAGACTTAGATTTAGCAAATCTATGAAAAAGGACTAATCTAATACCCAAGACTTAGATTACTAGTGAATCTAAGAGAAAGGACTAATCCAATACCCAAGACTTAGATTGTCATCGAATCTAAGTGAAAGGATCAGAGTAAGTTCAAACATCCAATAACGAGTGTCTGCCAACGGTCCTGGTGTGTATGAACTCCCTCATCAGCTTCTCACCATCAGATGTCTTAGTCTATGTAACTTAGATCATTAGTGAAGCTTGACGATATCTGTTAAACATAGGTATGTTATACTTAATGTACTCAAACAAGCATAATTCATACATTATCCCAAATGTATGACATCAACTTCATCATTCAATCGTTCACATTAATACTCATTCAATCCATAAATAATATAGTATGCAAAAATTTTCACAATCATAACAACACTTAATTATTAATTCATCAATCATCCAAGAACTTCTTTAACATTATAACAACATACATCTACCAAATTCATCAAATTCATTTTCCAATCAAAACAATTCACGTTCATCCAAAAACAATTCTTAGAAAGAAGCTTTGAAATTGATGACCACGTCACTCACACATCTAGATATTCTAACATAATGATCCCCTATCAATTCCTTCAATCAGGCAACAATACCAGTCTAACTCTGGGAATCTAACAAAAGTTTTTCAAATAACACACTAACTTTTAGTATAACCTTAATCAAGTTAAGAGAAGCACTTTTCTTAATTGTTTCCACCAATATTGATAATAAAACTTAATAAAAAATAGAGAACAAATAATCTTTAAAGCAAATATAAACTTACTCTATTTTCAGCTATTGTGGGGCTTGATCAGATTCTAGAATGGAGAAAATATAGAGGGTAAAAATCAGGAGAGAAGAAAAAAATGATATGGAGGGAGAGAGAGAGAAAGCCATGGGTGGGTTTTTGTTTTTCTTAGTATTTTTCCTCTTTATCCTTATCTTCTCATGGGGTTACAAAAATAATTAATTTATGGTGTTATTTTTGCTTCAGTTTTGGTAGAGATTTTTGTTGAGGATGTGATGCCTTGAGACAGCTAAAACTGATAGAGTAAGTTCTTTTTTTCAAAATGAACAGACACTTGGAACTTATGTAATTAATTATAAATTAATTAATTTCATTCATTATAATTAACTCATCAAGAGAATATCAATTAATTCTAACGTTATTGATTAAAATAATATTTTTTAATTTGGTATCCTAAGGAAACTTCTTAGTAAGAAAAATCATTAAATCTATACTATTTTGAGTTTAAATTTTTTATTTTTTTTTTGTATTTTCCTTTATTATGCCTTCAAAATATACTAATATATTAAAAAAATTAATATATTTTAAAAATTAAAATTAGTGTATTTTAAAAATATATTAAGAATAGTAAAAGAATAGAACCCAAACGTTTAGCAAAAATCCAAATTTTACTATTTCATTGAAATGTTTTTTATGTCATTAAATCATGAACGGCAAGGTGAGTTAAGTCCTATTAACTAAAAATGATAAAAGTATATCTTCAATTTGACGAATCTTATATCTTAATTTATTTTGGATAATTTTTTTTATCAATTTACATTCGTTTTGATGACTAATTTGTGTTATAACACTTCACTGAACATTTAAAGTAGATCTATTTATTTATTTCAACTATATCTTTCTTTCACAAAATTTAAAATCAAGATTTCATTTAAAGGATTAGAAATCAATTTCACTCCAACTAACAATGTGTTAGTATAAACAAATTTAAAATAAATAAAAAAAACTTATATTCATGGTTGTCTAAGATACATTAGGCAAGAGTGAATCTTGAGGTGAAGCATTTGTTTTAAAAAAAAAACTAATTTTTAATTAAAATTATTATATTTTATTCTATTTTAAGGTTTTTTAAGGAAGAAAAATCATTTAATATATGATTATAATAAGTTCTCTTTAACATTTTATTTTCTGTCAATATTAAAGTTAATTTGTTGAATCAAATTTAAATTCTCTCAATCAATCTAATTATAAAAGTTATATTATGACACATAAAATAAAATAACTTTACTATAAGAAATTGAACCATCTACCGGATTATATGAAATGTTATAAAGAACTAAAGGATTAAAATGTGAAAGATCACCCTTTACATCTGACCCACGATCAATTGAAACTATTTTAATTTATTACTAAATTTTATAAAGAAATACAATAGCAAAAGTTGTAAATTACATAAATGATTCTAATTTAATTAAAATAATAGATAGGCAAAATTCAGTGAGATGTATATATAATGAGAAATATTAACAACCGCAACAAAAATATGAAAAATAGAGAGAGTCTAAGCATTTGGATTGAAAATAAATATATTCAAAGAGAGTAGTAGACTTTACACTACTTTTGATAGATTTAAACAATTAAATTAATGAGTGAATAATTTTAAGTTAAATAAAATACCGGAGAAAATATAGAATTACAAAATATAAATTCATTTTTCTCTTATTGGATATTTAAACTCTATTTCCTTAATTTTTTTTAAAGAAACAAGAACATCTCCTATATAAACATCAAACGTCTCCTATATATACTCACATGAGTTGCTTTAGGATTTGGAAAATAATATTTGTTATCTCTATTTTGTTATATATCATTGTTAAAAAAAACACACTCTCGTCAATTTTGTCTTAGTGAAAGAAATTTTACGGAACACTAAATTATAATTTTATATTTTTTAATTCAAATTTCATTATTGTATATAACAATATTTTTTGCTTCAATGGAAAAAATATTTTTTGTAAGTTAAATTGTCTAGAGTTATTTAAAGAAACAATTAGAACATATTTTAAATAGGTTTGGAGGGTCAAGTGAGATCTCTCAAACAGAAGAGTCATTTCAAATAAGAAAAATCATTCTTAAACATCTTAATCATTAAATTTTAATTATTATTATTATAATAATGGATAATAATAATTTTATAAGTTACTGATATTAAACAATATTTTCATATGAATGTGAAGATTGAAGAGAATTTTCATATGAATGAATCTTATATGTGCAACACCAACTCATATGCTGTCATTCTTACAATATATATTTTACTGAAAAACTTGTTTAAGGTACCATTATTTAAAAGGAAAAAATTAAAAAAAAAATCAAAAAGTGGGTAGTGGGTGGGAAACTATAATTGATACGTAAAATTTGTCCATAAAGCACATTTAGGGAAAGAAAGGTGTAGTTCTTGAAGTATTATTTAGAATTAATTATTTCCTTGAACTATACTCATCTCATGCATGTTCTAAATGCCCTAATATCATTAATCCATGTTGTTTCTTTAACTAACTTGAGTATGATATCTTAACATATTTATATATAGTGAAACCAATCATTGTTATCTTTTCTCTCCCAATTGGAGAAGTCTCATGGAAGAAAGGGTTTGAAAGAGTGAAACCTAAGTTAATTAAAGAAGCAAAGGATGAAGTGGAGCAGCATGCACCAGCACACTACCATGTTCCCTTTTCACATATTTTAAAGAGTAATTTCAAAGGCAATTGAATGAATGAATGAATGATTCTAAGAGTGTGACTCAAGTTAGTTATGGGAAAAGAGAAGATTGAAAGAAGAAAGAAAGAGTGTGAGAGCAACACAAAAAAAGAAAAGAAAAGAAAAAACCACTTTTGATATCTTTTCTTTTGAGATAAAAATCAAATATTTCTACTAAAATTTGCATGAATGTAATTGTTAATTTTTAGGTATAGAGTAAAAACATACATTAGTCACTTTTGATTTATTAAAAATATAAATAAAAATCTTATCTAATTTTATCCAATTAATAAAACTTTAATTTAGTTCATCAATATTCAACTTTTTTTTTATATAGATGAGTATACCCATTCCATCTCTAAATTCAATATTTAAAACTATATTTTAAAAAGTGTATATTTAAAATCATTGATTTTTTTTTAAATGAAGAAATTGGTACTCGTAAGTAAAATTAAATAAAAGAATTTAATTTTATCTGCTTTTATATATATTTTTTATAATGAATAAATTAAATAAATTTGCTCGTGCATAAATGGAATGATTAATGGGTAAATGAATTATGTATATCGCAACTCCTGATCTAGAGTAACACTTGCTTGACTAAAGCACACTCGTTTTGATATTGGAAACTATTTAATAAAAAATGGTTAAAATAATGAAAAAAAAGGTCTGTTTGCTAAAAATTTAACCAAGCATTGGTTGCATAAGAGAAGACTGTTAGTTTAAATAAATAAATAAAAACGATTTAAAAGATTAATTAAAAATTGGAAAACCGGTTATAACGGTTTAAAAGATTAATTAAAATTTGGAAAACCAGTTATAACACACACACACACACATATATATATATATATATATATATATATATATATATATATATATATATATATATATATATATATATATATATATATATA
>Ga0099824_1011227_pt1 | contig 10225 bp, 5 predicted proteins | sample SiratrowhiteBW_FD_76837 | JGI IMG/M metagenome (GOLD analysis project Ga0099824, IMG submission 76837) | Root nodule microbial communities of legume samples collected from California, USA - Siratro white BW | ecosystem: Host-associated > Plants > Roots > Nodule | place: USA: California... | reverse complement strand
TATTTTATTTTTTTTTTTTATTTTTTTATTAAATATATTATAATATTATAATATTTTTTTTTTTTTTTTTTTAATGTTGTTATAGTTAAGTTTACATTTTGTTTATAATTTTACCTATATTAAGTGTTTTCAGCCTTCCCTCATCCCATTTATGAGTTTTTTTTTATTATAATACTTAAATATTATTAGTTTTTTTTAAGTATTATATATTATTTTTTTATAATGATATTATGGAATTATACGTCCTTGCATATACTTAATATTATATAAAAAAATTAAATATAACGTTAATAGTTAAATACAATGAATATGTTTGTAAAATAAATACTATACATGTTATTACATGTATTATTACTAAAAAAATTAATCAAATATTGATTAATTCAAAAGAGTAATAAATAATTGGTCGTTGACCAACTTAAAATCTATTTTATAAATATGTTGACCAACTTAAAAGTAATTTATGGACTTTTTAATAAATATGTTGCATTAATTTCTTTTTATTTTTTTCACTTCACATCTATAAATTGGATCCATGTTTTTTTATAATTTATTTTTCTTTTCACTTCACTTCTATAAATTGAATCCGTATTATTTTATAATTTATTTATTTTTATCAGAATAATGTATTCTGGTTAGTTATTTTAACTGTGGGAGGGATATGTGTGTTTCATATTATTATCCATAGGACCTTTTTTAACCACAGAACATGTTATGTTTATAAATAGAGAAGGTCAAATTATACGTGTATTATTTTATGAATCATCCATAACTAGGAATAGACATAATAAATTAAATTAAACTCAACTATAAAAAAGTTATTTAGTTAGAAATATGAAAGTGAATTGTAAAATAGTAGAATAAATAAAACTGAACTGTTTTTACATTTTTTAACTATTTTATTTAAACATGAATTATCTTATAAACTACATTTATTTGCCTAAATTATTTGACATGCACTCACATTAGATAAATATACGTCTTTATATGCATTCCACTTTCAAACAAGTAGATAAAACATTTATAAAATCCATGCCATTTTTATGTATAATATTATAAATTTAGAATCCTAAATAATGATTTAATAATAATAATAATTTTTCTCATTACGCTAAAAAAATATTCAAATAGTACATCACCTTAACAAATTTGTTTTAATTTAAACATGAAATCATTATTTTTTTAAAATTAAATAACACATAAATTTATAATTATAATAGTTTATGTAATGTCATTCATATGGCTGTGAAATATTTTACTTTTAAAATATATCATAAACAAGACTCCTAACAGTGATCCCTTATTAGCCTTTTACGTTTTATAAAATTATGTTTTAATTAGGAGATTTAAATTTAAATTATTCAACAGTTTAGAAAAGGACAGTGTATTAAACCAAAAATTTAATTTTCGTAAATTGCAACATTACTTGGTTTAGTTTAATTTTTATATAAAACAATGTAATTTTTAGGGAATTATTTAGCACAGTTCAATCACAACTTAATGTTGAAGTTGAATTCATTTTACTCACACCTAAAGACAACAAAACTAAGAAATAGCGTCTTCATTCTTAGCGAGTTAGTAATCCAACATGTAATAAATTATCTAATTGTATAGAAAAGTAGACTAACGCAATTTATCAATTTTGTAATTATTTATTGAATAATTATATTATATATTATTACAAAAACTTTATATGCAGAGGACAGTTTCTTTGTAAAGGACACTTGATGTTTTTAGGAAAATGGCTTGACATATAATTCCTTATTTCAACTACATTTCCAGCTTCACATATAATTATTTATTGAATAATTATTTATTAAATAATTATATTATATATTATTACAAAAACTTTATATGTATAGGACAATTCCTTTGTAAAGGAAACTTGATGTTTTTAGGAAAATGACTTTCCTTATTTCAACTACATTTCCAGCTTCACATTTCAAATTTGGCTCAACACAGTTGAATTGTTGATGACTATAATAATTCTAATTTTATTATAAGTGCCTCCATATAATATTTTTGCATCTTTAAGTATTTTTTTTGAAGATAGTTCCTTACATAGATATCTAATGTGAGTTTGAAAAAAATTTAACGGTTACATGTTTGAACATGTACATGTTTCTTTCATTCATAAGTTCAGAATTTCATCCCTAGGTCTTTATAATTTGACAAATCTTCAGTAATTATTGTCTTAATCTAACAAAATAAATAAATAAATATCATCTTTTAAATATCATATCAAAATAATAGAAATAATATTATTAAGAAGTAAATATCTTACTATGGGTTGATTCAGTGTCCTAGATAATGGATAACTAAATGGTTGTGTTATGGTATAATTAGATGGTCAAACACCATGTATAGTAAATACTAAGTTTACCTTTGATGCAATACAAGAGTTATGGACACAATAGCCTGAAGACCAAGTTTCAACCATCCTCCAATATTCAAAATCTATTGTTAAACCAAAAAACACGAGAGAAAGGATGAAAATATATTTTAGACAATTCATTATAATATCTTATGTTAAGTAATGAAGGAAACACATTTCTAGAATGTTTTGTGATTCTATCTTAATTAAGTGTGATAAAATAGATAATACGATTCATTTTACACACATATGTTCATATTTATTTTTTTTCAATTCTATTATAGTTGAATTTACATTTGTTTGTACACATATTAAGTATTTTTTACCTTCCCTCATTTGATTTATGAGTTTTTTTTATTATAATACTTAAATATTATTGTTTTATGTTTTCAAAGTATTATATATTATTATATATATATATATATATATATATTGATATTATGGAACTATACGTCCTTACATACATTTAGTATTATATAAAGAATTAAATATAATGTTAATTGTTAAAAACAATCAATATGTTAGTAATAAATATTATACATGTTATTACATGTATTATAACTAAAAAAATTATTTAAATATTGATTAATTAAAAAATAATAAATAATTAGTCATTTAAATTAAAAATTATTTTATAAACAAAAAAATTATTAGTATATAAGAGCGCTAATGGTGTTATTAGATTGATATGTCTAAAACTTTTGAAGTTTCAACCATCTTCCAATACTCAAAAGCTATTGTTGAACCAAAAAACATGAGAGAAAGGATGAAAATATATTTCAGACAATTCATTGTAAGATCTTATGATAAAAACACGAGAGAAAGGATGAAAACATATTTCAGACAATTGATCTTATGATAAATAATGAACTCAATGATCTTAATTTATACTGGATGGGTGGGTGAGTGTGTACGCGTGCATGTGCGTGTTGAACCAAAAAACATGAAAGAAATTATAAAAATATATTTTAGACAATTCATTGTAAGATCTTATGATAAATAATGAACTCAATGATCTTAATTTATAGTAGGTGGGTGGGTGGGTGTGTCCGTGCGTGTGTGCGTGTGCGTATGTGTATTCATGTTAAACCAAAAAATACGAGAGAAATGATGAAAATATATTTCAAACAATTCATTGTAAGATCTTATGAAACATAATGAACTCAATGACCTTAATTTATAGTGGGTGGATGGATGTGTGCATGCTTGTGCGTGTGTTTGTGTGTGTGTAGATATTTTTATGACATGGTTTGGATACTCAAGGTGGTAGTATGGCGAGTAGCTTGTGTGATGAAATGTTAAGCATGTTCGCTCATTAAGTAAAAGAGATATTTTAAGTTTATTGATAACTTGATCGTGTAGATTAAGTCATCAAGTGGTGAAAAGTTGAAAGACGTTCACACATCAGGTTTTTATAAATAGGTGTATGAATTACTCTAGCCTAGGGTTGGTGTTACTTTTTGGTGAGACATTTCGAAAGGTGTCTTGTGGTCATTACATTGTACATTGAAGATATGGCTAATGATTATGGTGCCTTGTTGATTATGTTTTAGTTGATATTGTTCATTAGGGATGTTGTTAAGGGATAACTTCGTCTTATTAATAATACAATGATGTAATATGTGGTTGTATATAGAAAATATGGTGTATCATGATATATGTAAGTTGTGTGATGTTATTTATTGTGTAAGAAGGAGTTTATTTACATTTGTTATGTAATGTAAATATTCTTTTGAGAGGCTTTTATGTCCAACAGTGATGTGATAGACAGAGTATAAAACTGTTAATATTCATGTGTATATCTTATTCTATCATTAACTAATCATACATAATAAATATGAGACATTACATGAACAAATCAAACATATTGATATTATGTATCATTTTCTTCACAATATAAAGTGCAAAATATTAGTACAAAGGAGAATCCAACATATATGTTCACCAAGCATGTTCCTGGAAACAAGTTCATGTGTGTTTACATATTTTTTGATTTATATCTTGTCTCTTTTTTATGGACTAAGTTCGTCTAATGAAAATGTCAAGCTTTGGAGCATCTAATGGTCGGTGCATGTTGTTTGATGAAGTGTCTGGTTGGTCATTGTTGTTATTAGATGATTGTTTTGTTTTGTTAGTGAGACTTTTCATTTTTGTGTTATTTAGTTACTTAATTTGCATTGTAACTAGTCCATATATAATTGTAATTATAATTGTAATTATAACTGTAAAGTATTTTATTTTTAAAATAAATCTTAAACAAGACTCTTAATAGTGATTCCTTATTAGCCTTTTACGTTTTACAAAATTATGTTTTAATTAGAAGATTTAAATTTAAATTATTCAATATTGTATTAAACCAACAATTTATTTTAATTTATGTAAATTGCAACATTACTTGATTTAGTTTATTTTTTATATAAAACAATGTAATTTTTAAGGAATTATTTAGAACAGTTCAATCTCAATTTAGTGTAGTGGAATTCATTTTACAAACACTTGAATATAACAACATTAAGAAATAGCCTCTTCATTTTATCTAGTTAGTAATTTCAAAGGACCCAACATATAATAAATTATCTAATTGTGTAGAAAAGTGGACCACCATAATTTATTAATTTTGTAATTATTCATTTGAGTAATTATATTATATTATTACAAAAAAATTATATGTAGAGGACAATCCCCTTATGAAGGACACTTGATGTCATTAGGAAAAGAGATTTTAACCAAACATATTCTTATTTCAACTAGATCTCCAGCTTCACATTTTCGTTCTGGCTCAACACCTATGAATGAAGTGTTGATGGTTGTAATAATTTCACTTTTATCATAAGTGCCTCCATGTAATATGTTTGCATCTTTAATTATTTTCCGAAGATCATTTCTTGCATAGATATCTAATGCGAGTTTGAAAAAATTCAATTGGTTCATGTTTGAACACATTCCATGTTTCTTCCATTCATAAGTCTCGAATTTCATCTTCGGGTCTTTACAATTTGGCCAATCTTGAGTAATTATTGTCTTAATCTAACAAAATAAACAGAAAAAAAATATCATCTTTTAAACATCATATCAAAATAATATTATTAAGAAGTAGATATCTTAATATGGGTCGATCTAGTGTCTTAGATGATGGACAATTAGATGGTTGTGGTATGGTGTAATTAGATGGCCAAAAGCCATGTATAGTAAACAATAATTGAAGCAATATAAGAGTTATCGACACAATAGTCTCGAGGCCAAGTTTCAACCATCTTTTAGTTCTCAAAAACTATTGTTGAACCAAAACAACACGAGAGAAATGATGAAAATATATTTCAGACAATTCATTGTGAGATCTTATGATAAATAATGAACTCAATGATCTTAATTTATAGTGTAAATTAGTAGGTGATTTTATTAATTTTTTAATAAAAAATATGAAATTATAAAACTTAGGTATTATTTTATTAATAAGGCACATAATAAGTATAGTTTGTGAATCCTAATAAAATAAAAATAAAATTGAAAATCCTAAATTATAAAACTTATTTGTTATGTGGACACCGTTACACTACCACTCATAACTTGATTCAAATTTAATGAAACTTCTTCAATTAGAAAATCACTTCCATAGAAGGTGCTTATTGAGTAGAATGACTCAAACAAATTATGAAAATTTAATTGCTTTCTATTTTGATTGTTTTCATCAGTTGACTAATTAATATTAATAGAGAAATTCACACCAAAAATTATACAGTGATTCATTGTATATTTGACAAGGAACGAAGAAAATAGAATTTATACACTTGTAATTAACAAAGTTGAGAATCACACGATATTAAAATTCCGCGAAATTTAGTCAACATTTGTTAGATTTATCAATATTTAGTCACTGTTGATTTTTGTGAACTAATGAAAGAAATCCACTTCTAGATTGTGTAGTGATTCTATCTTAATTAAGTGAGATAAAATATATGATTCATATTACACACACATGTCATGTTTTTTTTTTTTTCAAATTATGTTTGCTCATTTGTTTGTACACATATTAACTTTATTGATAACTTGATCGCGTAGATTAAGTGTGTGTGTGTGCATGTGCATGTGCACGTGCTTGCTCATTAAGTAAAAGAGATGTTCTAACTTTATTGATAACTTGATCGTGTAGGTTAAGTGTGTGTGTGTGCGTGTGTGGATATTTTTATGACATGTTTTGGATACTCAAGGTGATAGTGTGACGAGTAGCTTGTGTGATTAAGTGTTAAGCATGTTTGCTCATTAAGGAAAAGAGATATTCTAACTTTATTGATAACTTGATCCTATAGATTAAGTGTGTGTGTGCATGCGCGTGCGTGTGCTTGTGCGTGTGCTTGCTCATTAAATAAAAGAGATATTCTAACTTTATTGATAACTTGATCGTGTAGATTAAATGTGTGTGTGTGCGTGCGCGTGTTCGTGTACTTGTGTGTGGATATTTTTATGACATGTTTTGGATACTCGAGGTGGTAGTGTGACGAGTAGCTTGTGTGATGGAGTGTTAAGTATCTTTGCTCATTAAGTAAAAGAGATATTCTAACTTCATTGATAACTTGACCGTGTAGATTAAGTGTATGTGTGTGCGCGCACATACGCGTGCGTGTGCTTGCTCATTAAGTAAAAGAGATATTCTAACTTTATTGATAACTTTATCGTGTAGATTAAGTGTGTGCATGTGCACGTTTGTGTGAATATTTTTATGACATGTTTTGGATACTCGAGGTGGTAGTGTGGCGAGTAGCTTGTGTGATGAGTGTTAAACACGTTTGCGCATTAAGTAAAAGAGATATTCTAACTTTATTGATAACTTGATCGTGTGGATTAAGTCATCAAGTGATGAGAATTTGAAAGACGTTCACACATTAGGTTTGGATAAATAGGTGTATGAATTACTCTAGCCTAGGCTAGGTGTTACTTTTTCGTGAGACATTTCGAACGGTGTCTTGGGGTCATTACATTGCACATTGAAGATATGACTAAAGATTATGGTGCCTTGTTGACTATGTTTTAGTTGATGTTGTTCATTAGAGGTGTTGTTAAGGGATAACTTCATCTTATTGACAATGCAATGGTGTAATATGTGAGTTGTATATTGAATACGATGTATCATGATATATGTAAGTTGTGTGATGTTATTTATTATGTAAGGAGGAGTTTATTTACATTTGTTATGTAATGTAAATATTCTTTTGAGAGACTTTTATGTCCAACAATGATATAATATATATAATATAAAACTATTAATATGTATGTGTATATCTTATTCTATCATCAACTAATCATACATAATAAATATGAGACATTACATGAACAAATCAAGCATATTATCGTGTATCACTTTCTTCACATAAAATAATGAGTTAAAATGAAAAATATTAGTACAAAGGATAATCCAACATAAATGTTCACCAAGAATGTTCCTATAAAACAAGTTCCTGTATATTTACATAAGTTTTGATTTATATCTTGTCTCTTCTTCCTGAACTAAGTTCGGCTAAAGAAATTGTCAAGCTTTGGAGTATTTAGTGGTTGGTGCATGTTGTTTGATGAAGTTTGTCTGGTCATAGTTGTTATTAGATGATTGTTTTGTTTAATTAGTGAGACTTTTCATTTTTGTGTTATATAGTTACTTAATTAGCATTATAACTATTCCATATATAATCGATCCATCCACTACAATATTTTTCACTTTAGGCAACAGGTGAAAAATGTGGCCTAAGGTCAAAAACCGTGACCTTAACTTTAGGCCACAATTTGGGCACGGTTTTGAAACTGTGGTGTATTCAGTCGTGGGCGTAGCTCAAAGCCCACAGTATTTTTCAGAAAGTGTGGCCTTAACCTAATATAATAGGCCACGTATTTTGTCAGTGCTTAGGCCATATTTTTTCGCCTGTTACCTTTTCGTCAATGTTTAGGTCACATTTTTCTCATTGTTACCTTTTCTGTCAACATTTAGGCCACACTTTTTTAGCTGTTGCATTTTTGTTTAATCCTTCATACCATATTTATAATATTTTTAAATAGATTATGAATACATTAAGCCACTAATTCATTTTTAACATTATTATTATAATATAAAAATACTTCAATAAAACTATAGAAGACAATTACATTATTTTTAATAAATTATAATTAAAGATAACATTAATAACACTCATAAGATTAAAAATGCAATTAAATGTGCATAATGTATTTCAAAACATAATTGTAACAACTAAAAATATTTAAAACTATATTCTAATGTTGCCCATCACACTTTGAAAATTACAAAAAATCATAAGGTATATAACAAAAATATTTTATTTATTTCTTCATTTTGTGTTTTCTTCTCCAAATGAACTTCAACTTCACCCTACAAAAAATTAAAAAAAAAAAAACAAAAACAAACTTAGTACATGATCTTCTTCAAATTTATGAAAGTTTGTATAGAATATTTCACAATCTTAGATGGTTCTAATGTATACCTCATCATCATATCATTATCATCAGGAACATGAGTTGTAGTTGAGGAACATGGAGTAACTGCACTACTTTAATTGTCTAATGCTCGTGTCATCATTTCTTCTATATCATTATCATCAAAATCAGTATCTTGCTTAAGCACGAATTTCATCACTGTCTCTAAACCTTCAAACTTCTTGATCATATAATTTATTTCAATGACATGTTCTTTTTTTCGAGCATCAATTTCTTGATTTTTCTTCAATGTTGTGGGTGTCATAGTCTTTCCATAACAATGAACTCGGCCAGACTTTTCTTTCCCAAACAATGACTCAAATGTTTTTTTCCCAGATGCACTTGAATTTTCAGTGGAACTTTGAAGCTTAGATTATCAAAAAATATCAAAGTTATGAACAAGTAAAATGTATGGAGCTTTCAAACATATTTCACAAGTACAAAATAAACTTACAATTGCATCTAGTGTTTCTTCATCAATTGTTTTTCCCCTTTTACTAAGACGACCTTGTCGAGTTTTAATTAACATTTAAGCTCTAGTAACTTCTTCTTCTCCATCAGATTTGTTAGCAGTCTATTAATAAAAAATAAAAAATTAATAGTAACTTATCAGAATGTACTACAAATTGTTATAGATAATCACTACAAGAAAAACTCAATTTACCCACGGATCTGTATCTGTAGGTAAATTCAACATTACCCACGGATTATTACCTACGTATCTGTATCTTTAGGTATTATCCACGGATTTAAGTCCGTATGTATTACCCACGGACATAGATTCGTAGATATTACTCACGGGCATAGATCCGTAACTATTACTCACGGATATTGGTCTGTAAGTATTATCCACAAACTATTTCTGTAGGTAATACCTACAGACCTATGTCTGTGGGTAATACCTATAGACCTATGTTCGTGGATAATACCTAGGAACTTATATTAAAACTACTATTATCTCTTATTAATGATGTTTATATTGATTTATTAATAATAACAATATTTTTAGTGATATTATTAATATTATTATTATCATTGGTATTATTAATAATATTATCATTAATATTATATTTATTATTATTATTATTATTATTAATATTATTAATATTATTATTATTTATAATATTGTTAGTTATAATATTATTAAAATTATAATTATTATTATTATCAGTATTATATTTTTTTTCAAATTATTAATGTTGTTTTTAACATTTTTAAAGTTTTTAATATTGTTAATATTTATACACAAAATATTATTAATGTTATTGATAACATTATTATTATTATTATTATTATTATTTATATTAACATTATTATTATATGTTTTTTAATATATAGAATATTATTAATACTTCTATTCATATTATTTATATTTAC
>Ga0099824_1011224_pt1 | contig 10228 bp, 4 predicted proteins | sample SiratrowhiteBW_FD_76837 | JGI IMG/M metagenome (GOLD analysis project Ga0099824, IMG submission 76837) | Root nodule microbial communities of legume samples collected from California, USA - Siratro white BW | ecosystem: Host-associated > Plants > Roots > Nodule | place: USA: California... | reverse complement strand
TTTTTTTTATAAAATTATTTTTTTTTTTTATATATTTATATTTTATATATATATAAATTATATTAAATTTTATATATATACATAAATATATATATATATATATATATATATATATATATATATATATATATTATATTTTTTTAATTTTATATAAAAATATATAAATATGTTGACAAGAAGATATGAATCAAACAATTCAAAATTTCAAAAATATAAGAACTTAGACTTTTGTTGAATCACACAAAGAATCTATGGATAATTTTATAAAAATAAACAAAAAAAATAATTAAAAAATACAGGCAGGTTCTCTTTAAATGAAGAAGATAATAATATAGATATAGATGAAAATAATAACGGAGAAGTAGTCAACAAAGATAATAATTTTGATTCTCTAACTCATGACAATAGGAAAGAAATTCCAAGACTAAATAATTTTACTATTAAAAATATATTAAAAAAAGTATGATAAAAGTCAATGAAAAAATATTGATACAAAACATTGAGAGACGTATTGGTAAAACGTTATGTTATATTAACTCATAAGATAACTCATTTATTCTATAAATTTTGGATAGATTTTTTTTTTAATTATCAATTGTTTAATGTTATTTGTTGTACAAATAAACTAACTAATAAAGATAGTAGTGATTCCATCTTGATGACTTAGATTTATTTCATAATTAAATATACTAAAGAAGATTATAAGATTAGAAAATGATAAACTAATTGACATTTTTAGTTATATAAAAAAAATAAATTCTTTTTCAAATGTATATATAACATATAGAATAATGTCAACAAAAAATATAGTTTTTTTTATCTTAAAGGAGTTTTTCAAACTTAAATTAATAAAATCTTATTAAAATAAGCAATATCTCAACAAAGATTAAATAAAATAACTTTATTGCCTATTAAAAAAATATATTAAACAAAATGAATTATGATTATTTAATAAATAATTTTGTATAAAAAACTTAAAAAATAAATTTTAAATAAAAATATCATAATTTTAATAAATTAATTTATTAATTTAAAAAAAATAGAAATTGCTTTAGACCTCCTAAAACTTTAAGTTGTCGTTACCTAGTCTTAAAAACTTTTTTCTTTATAGTTTCACACCCTTCTTTTATCATCTTTTAACATTTTTAAATAGTGTTATACATCCACTCTATATCTAAATAAACTATTATTTATTATATTACAATAGAAACAAATACTAAATCTTAAGCTTTCTTGTAGTTGTGAGAAATCAAATTATTCATGTTTATAAGTGTTCTAGAAGAGTGTTTAAACTTTGTATGTCATAAAATAATACTTTGCGTTTAGTCAGAAATTTTTGGTATACTTTGTGTTTAGTCATTATAGTCTAAATAATATTTAGTTTTAGTCATAAGTGATTGAGGTCCAAATATGTTGTAAAATTCAATCTATTGATGGATTGTAAATTTAACGAAATCTCTTTGTTAACAAATGAAGTAGTATAAAAATTACAGTGTAAATTTTTTTCTCATTCACCTTTATTAATTGTTAGGTAGTATGAGTCTAAGTTCTACATTGAATAGGAATGAGAAAGTTGAGTAACATATAAGAAAGATGACCCACAAACCTAATGCCTTAAGGTTTTTGGTTGAAGGTGGTGTGATTTTCTTATATAGGTTTTGGCTCAGGTTTCATTCTTGTTAAATATTCCCAATGTTTCTCCTTCAACAAGTGGTATTGGAGCTCAAAAGTAATTTGATCTTATATTACGATGTTCCTTCCAATTTTTTCAGCATTAATTACGTATTATCATATTGTACTAACAAAAAAATAAGAAAGTTAAAGTTTTATATTTTGAGAGATTAGTTATCAAGTAAAATCATTGTTTAAATGTATATCATCATATGACAATAATTTTTTTTTTAATTTAAATACAATTCAACCCCATTTTCACATTTCCTCATCAACTAATTTATTATTCAATAAATTAATATGATAAGAGGGTTCATGAATCCATTCATGTCACCACCATCCATGTTTAATCTAAATATATACCTAAGATATAATTATTCAAAATATAAATACTTATTTAGTTAACATAACTAAAAATAAATAATAGTTAAATAAACTTACATAATCATAATTAAATTAGGAATATATTCAATTTTTTCGCTGTATGTTTTTAATCTCTAATGTGTTAATATCAAACTTATATTATTCATCTTCATTATTTTCTTTTATGAAGAAGAAGAAACTAATTTTTATATTGATATTTTAGGATAATTGATTCATCTAATACCCTATATTTTCAAATTTAATATATTTTTAATTTATATTTAACTTAATCTTATAAAATTAATTTGTAAAATGAATATTATATCCATTTATATATTATATATTATAATTTGATAAACAATTATAGAATAACCATAGTAATATAATTGGTCTAAATTTTAAAAATCCGTCACTTTTATCGATGCTCCTTTTAACTCTTATAGAAAACAATCCTTAGAGGCCTTTTTTTAACCCTATGTGACTACACTTTAGGCATGTTAACTACAAATAATCTAGGCCTAGGAATGGTTGAATTTATGTTAGCACGCGCGTTTTGTAAGTTTGTGGAATTGAGTTTATTAGTTTTTTAAAAGAAAAAGAAGATAATATTTCTAGGGATTTAGGCTTTATCAATAAAGACAAATTGATCCTTAAAATAAATAGTCCATTATTGGATGAAAGAGATGAACCATTGCATGCATTAGTTTTCTGAACCTCCAACTGTTGCTCCTTTGTCTATATTCACAAGTGTCCTCTTTCTTCCATTCCTCAAGCTCACCCTCACATGGACGGTGTGTTCCAATTAATGCACTTTTAAGTAATAATATTCCACACTATTTTTATATTTTACTTTTAGCAAAAAAAGAAAACTTGATTAAAATGTTTCAACACAAAAACACAGTTTTGTTTTAAAACACTTTCTACTGTTGATTCAACTGGATTGAAAATCATATTTTTTAATGAATCTCTCATTTTATTTACTATTTTTTTAATTTCTAATTTTTAATTTAACAAATTTTATCGATAATAAATGTGTGTTTTTTTTTAAAAAATATGTTTTATTTAGGGTTGAGTTATTTGATATTTTTTCCAGTCTAATTAATTAGAACATAATAGATCTATTAGACAATCATTTCACTTGTCGATTATATCTGAGAAAAAAAAGGCATCCGTTTTATATTGGATAATCTTGTTACTTGCTATGACCAATAACTTATTTTGTTATAGTGTTTATTTATTTTTTGAACTCTGTCGTGAATATAACATTATTATTGATCGTGTTGGCGTTTATTGGATTGGGTTTTGTTGAATTTTTTTAAAAGTATAATTACATATATATCTATTTAGCAGAATTATTCTATAAATAAACTTCTATCCGAGTAACAGAGTTAATAAATTAACTTATTATATTGACAATATTTAAAAAAATTAATTCATAAATAAAAGATGACATAAAATTATATAATGAAATAAATTTTATTATTTATATTCGTTTTTCAAAATCTGTATATATTTTTTATTTGGACAAATTGCTTTATTTAATAAGTTGATTTAATAAGTATTAATTTGATCTAATTTTATTTATTTTAAAAAATTTTAAGAACTTCTTATTTATCAATTTTAAATATTCTTACATTAACATAATAAAATATTAGTTAATTTAATTTGTAATTTTAAATTTATTTAATTTAAACTATATAAAAATTAAATAATCAAACAAACAGAAAAAATATTGTAATAATTAAGTGTTTTAATAAATTTCAAATAAGCAATAATGAGTAAAAACAAATTAAGATAATAAAAATATATATTAAAACATAAAGATATAAATAGAAGAAGATTAAATAAGATTTGTCTTGTAAAACTAGTTTATAAGTTAGAAAATTGTTGATAAGATCTCAACTTCTAAATTTTGAGCTAATACACTAGCTTATTAAATTTAAAATATTTAAAAATAATAATAATGCAAAATGATATCAATAATAAAATTATATAAATTAAATTTGTATTTTTAGATAAATATTATTGTATTAATTTTAGATTTTTAATGATTAAATTCTTATAGACTTTTCAATACATTTATTTATTCTTTACAAGTTGTATACGTTTTTTTTTTTCATTTAATAAATAATTACATTTAAATAAGTTAAACTAAAAGGTAGTAATTAAATTAAATTTTTATTTAGCAATTACAGTTAAATTAAATCTGTTCTTTTACAATTTTCATCATATATGAATTTTATATAACATCAAATATTAGTTAATTAAATTTATAATATTAAATATTTTTAATTAGAAGTGCATAAAAATCAAAAAATAAAATAAAAATATCAAAAATAATGTAATGACTAATTATTTCTATAAAATAAAATAAATAATAATATGGATTTTTTAAATAATAAAATATATATTAAAATATAAAAATAATAATAGAATAAAATAAAACTATAATAAAACTATACAAATTTAATAAACCAAATAAAACTATCAAATAAAATATAATTAATCATGGAAGTTATCGGAGTAGGTGAGCATCCTATGCTCATATTCGTGGAATCAATTTGTGTAACTATAAATTCATATTTGATTCTCGTTAATTGTGGAACCAGTAGAAAAAATTGATTTAATTTTAAAAATGTTTTCAATGGAAATTTCTTATTAAAAATACTTATTATTAAAAATTATTATTTAACGTGGCCTCACATGTTTTAAATTTTAAATTATTTATGTATATGAGACTTGTATTAAAACAATATTTTATTTATACCTTTTCTAAAATAACTCTAATTAAAGATGATATAATAAACTTAGAAAAGCCAAGGTAAAAAAAAAAAAAAACTGATTACATAAAAGTTGAGTAATTACCGAAATTAGGGCAGAATTTGAGTTGGGAAAAGAGGGATGAAATAGTAATTACGATGCCATGATGAAAGAACAAAAAATGGAGAATGATTGGCCCTTGAAAAGTCACTGTGGATCTGTGACTCAAAACAAGAAGAAGAAGAGAGAGAGAAAACGATACACTCACTTGCGGCATGGTGCAATGGTGACTCCACAGATTCCCGGTTCATATCACATATATTCCTCTTTCTCTCTCTTCTCTCTGCATCCTATTGTTTTCTTTTCTTTAATACTATTTATTGCTCAGTTTCGTATATTTCATATTTTTCGCCGCTGTATGTGTGTGGATTGTGATGGAAGGGAAATTGCCTCTTCCTTTCTCTTTATGTTCAGATCTATGTTTTACGCATCACGGATCGTGTTTGCTGTTTTTAGCTACCGTCTTTCTGCGTCCAATTTCTCAATCGAATACGCGAAAAAGGAAAAAAATGAAAAGGAAAAACCACTAAGCCGTGTTTGTTTGTTGTTTTGAATGTTTTTGGCTGATATTATTTATTTCGATGCGTATTGAGATGAGGTGAAGTCACTGGAGGCAGCGGTTCATCGATCTCTTCCTGAATTTGGCTGTGGAAGAACACAAAGCAAGAATCGGTCGATAAACCTCTGCATCCAGCGCTCACTTTGCGTCTCTTTACCAACAATTTTATTTTCTCTTTCTTCTTTTCGATAATAATACTCTTTATATGCTTCCTCTTTTTTCACTACTTATCTACACAGCGTTGACGAATTCTCTGTATCAACATTTTTTTCCAAGTGTTTTTGTTTCTTCCAATAGAGTAATTAAATCTAGATGCTCCTGGTGTGATTTGAAATGATTCTGTATTGCTTCATTTCGTGTTTTTCCTAGAGAATGCCTATAGTGTTGTTGCAGCTGCCAGCCAATGTTCTGATTTGTGATTTTGCTGTGAATGGAGAGAAGAAATAAATCTGATTTGTTAGCCGTACGAAACAGAATGCATTATTGTTTGGTGCTGCTTGCTTCTATAGAATACTCTGCTAATTTTTCCTTTTCATTGTTCTATCCTTGTGCATTGATTAGCTAGTCTAAAGTAATTCTTGTAGTGTTTAATTGAGTTTATTTTGAACTAATAATCTCGTATTTTTCAACCTTTTAAGAAAACTTTAAAATAACAAGTATGGATTTTAGAAATCTTCTGTTTCCAAACAAAACTGAAGATACAGTATGATAACTTTTTCTGTGAACATTTCTAGAATTTTTTTCAGAAATTAAAATTAGTTTACGTATTAATTAATTTGAACTTTTTTAGTAGTTAAACTTGTTAAAAAGCTTATTATTTAATTTGAATACAAACTAATCTTAGTTTTTGAAAAAGATTATTTCATTTTTCTCTTCGTTTCTTCCTCAGCCAGTATTTAGGAAGTTTTTGAGATAGATTCTTATTGAGATTGTAGTATCCTTGCAAGGACAGGTTATTCTTTTCTATAGTTGTGTTCCTTTTTTCCTTTCTCTGTACCAACTCATTTACTCCTAATAGAATGCTTTCCAACCTTTAATTCTTCAGCTCTGTGTTTAAGTGATGATATTCTTGCACGTCGGTAAGAAATTCCTTTTCACAAGGCATGCTAGATTTCATGCTTTTCATTTTGTCTTCGTGAAGAAGTAATTTGATTTTTTTTTAACAAGTGTTCATGTATAATTTCACTCGCATTACAAATTGAACGGTGAATTTTAATGTACTCGTAAAACTTTGGCCCTTAGTGTCCATAGCATAATTTATGGTGATGATCTATGACCCTGGTTTGTTCTCGGTCATTTAATTGACATGACTGTACTGTTGACTCTTGAAAGAACTTCTGTCTTGATTGGTTGGAGTTTTTGAATCTGATACCTAAAAGGGATATGCACTCTTCTTCCAGGTTTATTCCGATGCTCCAAATTCTGATTTTTTCATGGAATGGACTTCTCTAAAAGGGGAGCATTTTAGAGATTGATGAGTAATATTGACACTTAATTTGAAAATAATCGATGTGATTTTAACAACATAACATATTTTACATGGGCATGTATTTTTACAGTCATCAGTGTTGATTTTGAGATCAATGGCCGTTTGTCTTCTAAATTATCTCTCCTCACATCATATCAGAAGAGACAAATCTCTTGATTCACATGTTTATCATGTAACAACCCGGAAGAAGTGTCGGGGTTCATTTTAGAAATTTGTTAGTATTTTTATCACTTGGAGCTTTCTGAAGAAGCTCAAGGGAGTGCTATACACTAAACATGTCATTTTCTTCACCATGTGGTCTAAAGGTCTCTGCTTGTTTCTTTCCTGAAAAGGTATATTTGGAATGTAGGTTTCCAAGTGGTAGGCAGCACACTGCACTTCACCTAGTTGTACTGTATCTAGGTCTTTGCTGCGTGAAAGTCAATAAAAGGTACTCTTGAAGAGAGTCCAAGTTGCAAGAGAATCATTTAGTTGGTTTATAAGGGAATCTGGTATCAATTTTCCTCTATATATGTTGAACGAAATCGAAGTAAAGCAGAATCGGATAAGGCTATTTGGGTATTATGCGCAGCACAAGTTTTGATTCTAAGAACTGTGTGTACATAATGAGTAAGTAGGGTAATAATGTAGGAAAGTGTCATCAATCCAAGGATATTCTGACATTTCATCACTTGTTCGTATTCCCCGATTCACAATTTTCTCATGCACTACTATTTAACAATTAATATTCTCTATTTATATTCACCTCTCTCTAGCCACTCTGTTCGCCTATGCTTAATAGAGGACTAATGTTCCGTTTCCATCATATAAAAGTGCCACAGAGTAAAAAAGGAAATTGCTACAAGTCGAATAGAGTTTGGGCTATTCTGAATGAAGTCTTTTATAAATACTTGGAAGAAAAGAAATCAAGAGTACAATTAAAAAATATTTTATTTGACGTTTATTTATATAACCAATTTGTTAATGTTAATGTAATTTTACATATTGGTTTATCTAAAATCTTATTTTAATATATACATATTAGTCAGTTATTTTTAAATGTGGAAATAATAATATTTTGATGTGGAAACATATGTTAGTTTAATGAAAGGTTTATTTCATTTTTCTTTCATATTTTTTCTTATAAATGTTTATGATTTTCTTTTATCTAAATAGGACCTTTGTTAATGATTGTAATAAACTTGTTTTGGAAAAAAAAATGTTGGTTATTTATTATTTTCCGTTTAAGTGTAAGAATAACATGAATATAAGTGCTTCTTAAGATAGTATTGCTTCAGTTCAACTGCTTTCACTGAGAAGAAAAGGGACTAGTAATGGAAATATCTATTGGTCATGCTTTTATTCCTCTTGCTTTTAGTTAGAAAAGAGTCAATCACTCGCGTATCGAATAAAAATGTATATAATTGTGCTAGAGTGGATTAAAAGTCAGTTTTAACTTTAGTTGAAACTGGATTAAGTTTTCTTTTATATATACTATTTTAATTAGCAAAAAGAAGGAATATATCCTCTAGTTTTATTTTTTTTTAAGGTGGGAAGATTATTGGACTTACAAGAGGTTACAAATCAAACACACATTCAGTATATCGTCAAAATCAGATTTCAACCACTGTTGACAAAATAATAAGTTTGTGTTGAGGTCCTTTTTTGTTATTTATTGTATAAAATAACGACACTTAAATGTGATATTTTTTCATATAATGTAAACTACTCAAATCCCTGGTAGCCAGCCTGTATACTACTGAGTAACTTCATAGGCTTTTTGTTTTACGTGCCTACTTTATTAAAAAGGTAGTGGTATATATATATATATATATATATATATATATATATATATATATATTATGTGTATGTATATAATGATGGCAATGACATGGCGTTCCTAATCGTGTCTATATGTTGGGGCAATAAATCGAAGCTAGTGATCATTGTGAGGGTGAAAATAACAAGGATAGTTTTTAAGAAGAGGGTTTGCGGTTGCAGTGGCTGCTATAGGTGTATGGTGGCTACCAAAGAAAATGACCCCTACAAGATGCCAAATCCCATGACAATGGCCTTTTGTCGTTTATAAAATGGTGATAATGACGAAAAGTTGTAACTTATACACAGTGGTATCAAAAGAAAGCTTTTTAATAGATTCATTATGTGCATAAGTATTACAAGCAACTTCTCTATTTATGTCTTTTGTGTGAAGTTTAGTGGGAATCGAGACAAGGCATGCATGAAAAGGAAAAATGAATGTCATTTGGAAATTCATTCGGCTGATTTATGCCTATCTTGTCCACCAACCGAAAAAGAAAGTATCAAATGTTCAAATAAGTGATTATTGAAGAGTGATGATTGTAAGTTTATGGAGTATTATTCTAGTAGATCTTAATCATGATGGAACAAATTCGACTGTTTTCTCCATGGATCAACTTCCATAACTCTAAGAATTTAAACAATGATGCTATTTGATGCTAAGATAAATTTATTCGAAAACAATAATAATTGGTATAACCAATAAATAGGGATACTGATAATCATATGTGGGTGGTTAGAATGAAAATTGAGTAACCCGATAGATTTTAGCTGTCTTGTTTGAGTGATTCCGTGCAACAATCTCTTGTATAGTTTCAACGTTTTTCATTTCAATCTATTTGATTATGTATAACGACTCCATTTGGTTCGTGGAACACGTGTTATCAGCATAACTATTTTCTTTAATCAAATTTAAGGGCAATCAATCAAGTAGTCGGGTTAATTAATTAAAATAATAGCAACTCCATTAAATTTGTAAACCAGATTTCGATCAGTGCCTGTTAAGACTTTTATCCGGCAAGTGTACCGAGTCACAAGTAGTATAAATTTATAAAGTAAGGATGTTGATCCCATAAAGAACAGTTTTGTTTTAACTTAAGCGTCACTACTCACTAAGTAAGTAAAGGTTTTATGAAGATTTGATGATAAGTTGAGTCAAAAACGTAAAAGAATAATTAAAAACAAGTAACAATTGAAAAACGGAGTTTGCAAGATCTAGAAGGACTTTGGGATTGAACTTCATATCTCTTTCCCTCATTCGTATTTTGGAATTGATAGTAAAATGCAATATTCGTAACTACTCTCAATTGATGCACAAATTAAAATCATTCACACCGATTCCTTTGATATGAAATTCATAAGGAAATCTCCTAAACACTGATTCCTCAGCTATTTAGTAAATTATTCAGCGTTAAGAACGGATGTAATACGCAATCAATATATTGAAACCTATCCCTAGTATTCCAACATATCGACTATTTTCATCTAGGTCGGAAACTCAAAAATACTTTCCAGTTAAGTTTAAGAAT
>Ga0099824_1011220_pt1 | contig 10230 bp, 11 predicted proteins | sample SiratrowhiteBW_FD_76837 | JGI IMG/M metagenome (GOLD analysis project Ga0099824, IMG submission 76837) | Root nodule microbial communities of legume samples collected from California, USA - Siratro white BW | ecosystem: Host-associated > Plants > Roots > Nodule | place: USA: California... | reverse complement strand
TATATATATATATATATTTTATGGTATTAAATTCATCTTAGTTTATTTACAATATTTTTTTACAGATTGTAGAGCTCTGTAATCTTCGAGAAGATGTGAAGAAAAAAGTTCATGCCATTATTGGAAAATTTGCTGACAGAGGTCTCCGTTCCCTTGCTGTTGCCAAACAAGTAAGTTATTTGCAGCATGTTTCTTTTTTATAATAATAATAATAATAATAATAATAAATAAATAAATTAAAGCTTTATTATCTGCTAACAGGAAGTTCCAGAGAAAACGAAGGAAAGTAAAGGAGGACCGTGGCAGTTTGTTGGTCTCTTGCCTTTGTTTGACCCACCCAGACACGATAGTGCAGAGACAATCCGACGTGCTCTTCATCTTGGGGTGAACGTTAAGATGATTACAGGCGATCAACTAGCTATCGGGAAGGAGACTGCTCGGAGACTTGGTATGGGAAGTAACATGTACCCATCTTCCTCCCTTCTTGGCGATCACAAGGATGAATCTATTGCTGCACTTCCAGTTGAGGAGCTTATTGAACAGGCCGATGGATTTGCTGGAGTTTTTCCTGGTAAGATAGTTGTATAAACTTATTTTATGTTGCTTAATTATCTTTCTATTTCAATATTTGATAATAACTTATTTCTTAAAAATAGCTAAATAACTTACTAAATTAATGATTAATGTACATGCAGAGCACAAATACGAGATTGTGAAAATACTTCAAGATAGAAAACACATATGTGGAATGACAGGAGATGGTGTTAATGATGCTCCTGCCCTCAAAAAGGCAGATATTGGAATTGCAGTAGCTGATGCAACAGATGCAGCTAGAGGTGCATCCGACATAGTACTAACAGAGCCTGGTCTCAGTGTGATTGTGAGTGCAGTTTTGACCAGTAGAGCCATTTTTCAGAGAATGAAGAACTACACCATCTATGCAGTTTCCATTACAATAAGGATTGTATTAGGCTTCTTACTGATTGCACTTATATGGGAATTCGATTTCTCACCTTTTATGGTTTTGATTATTGCAATACTAAATGACGGAACAATTATGACCATCTCGAAGGACAGGGTAAAGCCATCGCCTCTGCCCGATTCATGGAAATTAAATGAGATTTTTGCCACAGGCATAGTTCTTGGTACCTACCTCGCTATCATGACAGTTGTCTTCTTTTGGGCTGCTCATGCTTCTGATTTCTTCACTGTAAGCAAAAATTTCATTTAAGACTTGTTTTATTGTCAAAGATTACTTTAAGTTTAACAAAAGTACAACAATGTTGACAGGACAAATTTGGTGTTAGATCTATAAGATCTAATCCAGATGAGCTTACTGCGGCTGTGTATCTTCAAGTAAGTATAGTAAGTCAGGCTCTTATATTTGTAACTCGATCAAGGAGTTGGTCTTACGTTGAGCGCCCTGGTTTATTGCTTGTCACGGCTTTTATAGTGGCACAACTGGTGAGTTGTTATATATGGTTGATTTATTTGTAAGTATGTTTCAACTGTAACAACTTACTCATCTAGTATGTATTTGATATGTAGATTGCAACAGTTATAGCAGTTTATGCAAATTGGAGTTTTGCAAGGATGAAAGGGATTGGATGGGGCTGGGCTGGAGTCATTTGGCTCTACAGTATCGTTTTCTACATCCCATTGGATGTTTTGAAATTCGGGATTCGATATTTCTTGAGTGGCAAGGCATGGAATAACATTACCGAAAACAAGGTGAGATGTTAATGTTATTTTCTTTCCTTAAATATTGATTTGCTTTTCCTAAATATATTGTTGTGGTGTATGTAGACTGCATTCACAACAAAGAAGGACTATGGAAGGGAAGAGCGAGAAGCACAATGGGCTACTGCTCAACGCACATTACATGGGTTGAATCCTCCTGAAAGTGAATCCATATTCGCAGAAAGAAATAACTACCGCGAATTATCTGAAATTGCAGAACAAGCAAGAAAGCGAGCTGAAGTTGCAAGGTAATGTCACTTAATATTAATGTACAATATTTATTAAATTAAGTGAACTAAGATTAATTTAATAACTTGTTTTTTTCAGATTGAGGGAACTTCATACATTGAAGGGTCATGTGGAGTCGGTTGTGAAACTGAAAGGACTGGACATTGATACAATTCAGCAGCACTACACTGTTTGAGCCAAAGACTACTCCTTTCTTATGTATTTTGTCTTTAATTCTCTTAAACTTAGTTCGATTCCGTAGCACAAATCGTAGAAGACAATCAGATGGACAAAAAGATCAAATTAAGGCTACATGTTATTATTAATGTTATTTTAAACCGTGTTCAAATCAAATCGATTTAGTATTGTTAGCTATAAGTTTTTAATTCACTTTCTTAAGGTTGAAGTAGTATTTTATTTTGAATGGTTGGTAAAGGTATCATAAAATACAATCATCTATACTGTATATATCATTTGAGAATAAAGATTGTACAAATTAAAAAAATGTGAAAATTACCTGATGAGTAGACCAAATATGATCAAATTAGGTCAAAATATGTTAGGAAGAGCACTATGTAAACAAGTTATTAGAAGACTCCTTTCTATCGATTTAATTAAAATTTATTTCTTAGCTTCTATTTTAAAACAATTATTTTTTTTTTAACTTTTTTCTATAAATCAGGGTACTCATCTATTAAACATAAACAACCTTGAGTCAAACACTGAGTAATTTAAAAGTCTATTTTTATGTTTTTTTTTTTTACTGAAATCTGAAGTGGGAGTGAACGTTTAACAGCAGTTAATGTACTATTAATGTTGAAGTTTATTAGGAATGACAAAATTTTATTATTTTATATTTGTTCTCAAATTGATAATTCTCTTGCATCCATCATATTATAATCAAATTTGTCATTTCCCATTCAATAGAGAACAAACTTTGTTTTCCACATCCCAATTGATATGACCAGGCTACTAACATGGTACCAACAATCAATATGGTCAGACTATAGTAATTTCTGAAAATAAGTGTTCTTTCAAAGGAACATCTAAAAGTTCAGTCAAAGTTTTATAACTGAGAAAGAGTATTTGCAGAAGAAAAAAATGTAACAACAGAGATATTCTTTACATAACATAAATTTATAATTTTTATGTATTTTTTTGCACGCATCATCAGACATCATTCCTAGTATTATCTGTTACTTTAATTTCTTGTTTTTATATTTCTCTCATGATTCTATACACATTTTTATACAATGTTACATCACAAACATAATAACTCATCTTATTTGTCCATTCAATCTGAAATAGTGTGTGGTGTGGAACAATACTTTCGGGCAAGCTTAGATTAGATTCACTTTAAAATTTCATCTTTAAAATGAATAAAAAAAATGAAGTTTGGTATGCATGCCGATGCTTGGAATAAGAAATTCACTTCACTCAAAGGTCCATTTTTCTGGGCCACCACTTCAAGGAAATAAAGAGGAGATGAAGTTGGCACGTAGCTCTAGGCAACTCAATTACTTCCATTAACTCACCATTGTAGTTTTCTGTTTTTCCTGCAAGTCTTCCATGCATAAATTAAGAAGGAAGCCTCACCTTAATTTGAGTGGCTTAATTTTGTGTGTGTCAGTTAGAGAGAGTGCATGGTTAAGGAGCATAGCAGATCCATTAAAACGCGTAACTGTACCACCACCATCTCCTTATCTATAGTATTTACTTCTCTTCTTAATCTCCACGCTGCATTTAAACCTTCCACGCATATTCATACACGCTCTCTAAACCAACAATCATTGAACCTGCATTTCTGTGACTCTATATACCATGAACAACTCTCACAAAACACAGAACCAAAAGCACCAGAAATGAAACCAAATGCAGCTGCGCTTACACTTGTTTTGCTCGCTCTTTCTTTTTCTGCTGAAACCAGAAACCAACATGAAGGGTCTAGAATAAACAGAAGAAGCAGACACAGTGGAGGAGGAAGAAGAACAAAAGGACCAAACTGTGATCCCTTTTACCTATACCTTTATGGAACATGTGGCCATTGGCCTTTTCCTACATGTTCTTCCCCTCAAAACCCTTTTGACCAAACACCAACCCCATCTTACTCTTTTCCTCCTCCAATAACTTACACACCAAGAACCCCTCCACCTCTCAGGTATTTTCCACCACCTCTCATGTATTTCCCACCTCCATTGCCGCATTATTCTGCACCACCACCACCACTACCATCTCCACCACCACCTTCACCACCTCCCCCGTCCCCGCCACCACCTCCCCCCTCCCCACCGCCACCTTCACCACCTCCACCCGCGTGTTCACCTCCGCCGGTTAAACCCTGCTGTCCATTACCACCACCCTGCTGCCCTCTTCCATCTCCCTCTCCAATACCTATTCTGCCGGCGCCACCCTTAGTGCCATCACCGCCGCCACCTGCTCCTCCCTTACCGCCATTGGTAATCCCACCTCCGATGTCTCAAATGCCAACATTCCCATGGCTGTCACCTCCTGACCCCTTCTTGTTTAATCCAACACCATCACCCCCACTTGTTCCGTTCTTCTCTCCGCCACCTCTCTTCTTCAATCCAACTCTTCCCGACCCTTCCTTGCCCCCTCCACTACTACCCTCCTCGCCGTTTCTGTCAAATCCACCGCTTTTCACTACGCCCCAGTCACCTGATTCCTTGTTGTTTCCACCGCCGTTGGCTGCAGAGGTGCCACCGTCTTTTACCTTTCCCACCACACCGACTGTGCCAGAGCTGCCGGATAATCCGCCGAATGTTTTCTTGGCACCGCCGGAGCTTCCGCAGGATCCGCCCGATGTTTCATTGCCACCGCCGGAACTGCCGGAGGACCCGCCGGCTGTTTCCTTTGGGTCACCGGATATGCCGCAGGATCCACCGGCGGATTTGGTTCCCGATCCTGAAGAGCCACCGGATACTTCAGTTCCTGACCCTGAAGGGCCACCGGAGAATTCGGTTCCTGACCCCGACGAGCCACCGTCGCAAGTCACCACCAACAGCGGTTGATTCTGATGTTTATGCCACAATCAAGATGAGTGTGTTTGAATTATCTTCCACTTTTCTTCCTTCCTTTGGTTAAAATTTCAAAATAATGTCCAATGTGTTTGGTTTGTATAGCACTTTCCCAGTGTAACTGTATTTTAATATAAGATTATGTGGTGTTGTGACCATTTTAAGATACTTTATTTATTACCATTGAAGAACAGAGATAAACTGGAACAAGGGAAGTAGGTAGGTCAAAATACAGATCTTTTGGGCAAGAGAAAACAAAATTAATTAAAATTACTAAAATAAAATAAAAATTGACAAAAAAGAATTGAGCTAAGTATATATAGATAAAGATGGCCAAGTGTACATGCAAAATTTGTAAATCTGAGAAGCTTGTCCTGCAAAATTCACACATTAAATCAACTCAATTTTTAATAAACTTGCACCCGTCCTTCATAGCTTACACAGTCATTCGCATTTGACATTAAAAAAAAATGAAAATATCATTTTAAAATGTAAAATTGTGCTTCTTTTAAAATTTGAAAATATACATCAGATTATGTAATTCCATTCTAAAATTGTGTGACGTGAAAATGCATCCCAACTTGAATTACTTGTAATGTATGGTAATTTAGGGTTATGGACAAAGTTTGTGAAAGTGAAAGGAATAGATACAAAGATGATAGAAAGTCAGAGATGAATACACTTACAAACTTTAGGATAATACCGTGATGCATCGTTGTCAAAATGAGAGAAATAAGCTTTGTTAACTCATAGGTAACAATTTGTATGTTGAACTGGAAAAATGTGTTATTCCAAAACTTAACTCAGTAAAAATTGTTTTAGGTTGTCTAAATTGGAAATAAGTTCTAAGGTTTCAAAAATTTTAATTATTGTTCATCATTGTTTGATTTTAATTTTTTATTTATGAAACTGCACAAAAGAATGTGAACTCTGATAATTTATTTTGAATGGATGTTTATGATGGAAATATTGAATGATGTTACATGGTGAAGTGATTGAAGAAAAAAATAAAAGAAGAAAACAATCAAATTATAGAAAAAGTTGGACGAGGAAGTGGAGGGAAAAAAGTTGATCTAATTGTTTGGTCAATATTTTGACCAATCACACTTTATCATTCAATATTTTAGATTTTTTTTAACTAGAATTACACAGTTTTATAAAAAGGACATTTTTAAAAAAATTTATAAGTAAGTCTTGTGACAAGTTATGCAAGTAGGTTGATATGATTTTATATTTATTAAATGAAATCGTATATGTAACTTTATTTGAAAATATAAATGTATATCAATATTGTATAATTTTAATTTAAATTATATTATTTTTAAATGTATAATACGATTTAAATTAATATGACATTTTTAATGTTTTTTTAAATAAAGTCGTAATAGTATAATACAACTTTATTTTAATAAATCTACTGTATCATGTTTATATAACTTTTTTTTTTAAATGAAATTGTGTTAGGTTAACATGTCTTATTCATATAATCTTTCTAAAATTTATCTATTTTAATAGTTATTGTGTAATATTGTACCATTCTCGTTAAAAAGAAAAAATCAATATTTTGAGTATTGTAGGAATTGTAGGTTAGACATATAAAATCCACCTGTGAACTTTTTATTGTAAAATGAAGAGGTATTATAATGTTTTTAGAGTAATATTTTAATTTGTATTTAAAGTCTAATTAAGTGATCTTATATTTATACCAAATTAAGGATGGTCACATGACAATTTTTTTCCTTTGAGATTACAAGTACCATCTATAAAGTAAGAAAATGCTACATATATAGGGATGGTAGTACACTTTCAATTGTAAATCACAATCATCAACAACAATCCCAAACCTAAATAAGAAACTCTGGAAAAACAAAGACGGTAACATCAATGGATCTCCAAAACATTGTTCACAAGCAACACCAAAGCATTCTAACTCCTCTATCTATATTAAATATTATAATTATTTTTTATATTAATGAGAACAAAATTCAAATTGTTAATTTAGTCTAGTATTTTTTAAAATTTAACTAAATGAATTTTTCTATGATTATGTTATATATTTTATTACCACCATATTTCCAATACAATGTGAAGGTGGACCATTTTTCCGTTTAATTTACATTTCATTTTTGTCCACAATTTTTCCCTCATATAGGGGAGAGCGCGGGTGAATAGAATAAAAACTGAGGATTTTAGATCTGAAAATTTGGATCACTTGACCTCTCCTTCTGGAATTGAAATTGGAATTTAGATTTGCAGACTCCAGCATCACACAAAAACCAGATAAGAAGAACAAAAACAGAAGGAACAGACAGTGATGTTGGTAGTTGGTTAGTTGATATAGTTGTGAAGAAAGGATCAGAAAACAATGTCAGAAGAAGATTCACACTTACCTGATGAGTGCTGGGAATTGGTATTCAAATTCCTCAAACCCAAACCTCACTACGAAGCTCTCTCCCTTGTCTCAACCCAATTCCTTTCCATCACCAATCTCCTCCGAACCTCCCTCACCATATCCGACCCAACACTTCCCTTTCTCCCTAACCTCTTTTTAAGGTTTCCCTGCATCACCTCCCTTCACCTCACGCGCCTCCACCACTCCCACCTCCACGCGCTCCTCCTCCAACTCTCACGCGCCGCCCTACCCCTCCAATCCCTCAATCTCTCCGGCCACCCCTCCCTCCCCTCAAATGGGTTGCGCGCGTTCGCCAAAAAGATCCCAACTTTGAAGTCCCTGACCTGCTCCCACATGGGTTTTCTCCGAAACGCCGATCTCCTTCTAATCGCTGACTGTTTCCCTTTCCTCGAACACCTCGACCTCAGTTTTCCCGAAAACAGCGATAATTCCGCCGGCCCAGTTTCCGATTTCGGCGTAAAGGCTCTCTCTTTGGCCCTCCCCAAGCTCCGTAGCGTCAACCTCTCCGGCAACTTCTTCATCAACGACCCTTCCATTATCAGTCTCTGCAAAAACTGTGAGCTTCTCGAGGAAATCATGATCTTCGAGTGCCACTTCATCACGCAACGCGGCATCGCTTCCGCGATTCGTGAAAGACCGTGTTTGCGTTCTTTGTGCGTTAGCAACTTCGGGTGCGGAACAAAGAAGGGTGACATTGCCAGACCCTATGCGACTTCCGATTTCATCACTGCGTTGGTGGGTCTAAAGGGCTTGACTTGTCTCGATTTGTCGTGTTCTTCTATCTCTGACGAGTTGCTATTGTGTATTGCGGAAGAAGGGATTCCTTTGAAGAAGCTTGTTTTACAAGGTTGTTGTAACTATAGTTACGTTGGAGTGTTGTGCTTGTTGTCCACGTGTCAGTCTGTGGAGCATTTAGATCTTCAAAACGCTGAGTTTCTGTGTGATCAGCGCGTGGAAGAGTTGTGTGAGTTTCTTGGGAATTTGGTGTCTGTAAATGTTAGTGGTTGTAGGATGTTAACTGAGTTAGCTTTGTTAGCACTCATTAGGAAGTGTCCTTTGTTGAATGAGATCAAAATGGAGGGAACAGATGTTGGGAAGAAGAGGGTTGGTGATGAGGTTTTGAATGGTGTTGTGAATGGTGGAGTGAAGTCTCTTTATCTGGGAAGCAATTCCTGGTTGAGGGATGAAAGTGTTGAAAAGATTGCTTCTGCTTGCCCCAGTTTGGAGGTGCTTGATTTGAGTTCTTGCTGTGGCATATCTGAAGGTGTTGTGGAGGTTCTAAGGAGGTGTGGTGAGGTTAGGAATTTGAGCTTGGCCTTTTGTTCAGGAGTGAAGTTAACAGGGTTGGACTTTGAAGTTCCAAGACTAGAGGAGTTGAACTTGTCACGATCAGGAGTTGATGATGAAATGCTTTGTGTGATCGCAAAGTGTTGTCGTTGGTTGGTGCATTTGGACTTGGAAAATTGCTGTGGTGTCACAGCCAAGGGAGTTAGGGAAGTGGTGGAGAAGTGCAGGCGATTGAGGGAGATTAATTTGGTGTGTTGTTGTGAAGTGGAAGCTAGTGTTGTTGCTTGGATGGTATTTTCAAGGCCATCATTGAGAAGGATAATGGCCCCTCCAAGTTTTGATCTTAGTGGTGGCCAGAGGGAACTCCTCTTGCGTCATGGCTGCATTGTTAGCTTGTAGTGTGTTGTTATAGCTCTGTAATGAAGTCTGAAATGGAGAATTTTTTGCTGAGAAATTGACACTATAAAAGGTGTATAAATGGGAAGAAGTTGGATGAAGAAGATAGAAGATGAAGAGGAGGGTTTCAAGGTGGAAATAGTAGTATATATCAACATTAGTTGTTTTAATTTCATTGTATTTGTCTCTTTGATCACAAGTTTAGGTATGATTATGTCTAATTGTGTGCTTTGTAAGTTTTTCTTTTTTTGTATTTGTTCTTATAATTTTGTAATCATCTTCTTTATTATAAGGTGTGAATAGCAGACGTTGTAAGTAGTTGGACCTGAGTGTTATTTGTTTTTTTAATGTTTATACTTTATCTAAACAATTTCTTTCATTTTAAAACTAAAGATAAAATAAATAATATAATTTACAATTACAACTCACCTAAAATAACATTTTTTTTAATGTTTGAAACCCTAGAAACTTTTAATTTTTTACATATCAGCTCTCCTATCTTTATCTATAACACACCGCCTCATTTGTTTTAAATGAATTAGGTTTTTGTTGGACTCAGTCAGAGTATTTTTTTTTTTTTTTATCACTAGTTGGCAAGTCAGCTTGAATAACCATAATGAAAATATAAATTATTCTGAAAAGTAACTTTTGAATGTGAATAATAAAACAATATTGAAAAGATAAAATTCATTCCAATAATCTCTAATTCTTTAGTGCTTAAAAAAGTTTAATCCCATTATCCAAAAGTAAACTTGGCTAATTTAATTTGAATCGCCTAAATTGACCTAATACCAGAAACATTAAGAAAAATGAAGAATGACATCATCAATATTCTCTCATTAAATAACTTGATTTTAAAGACATTAATGTGACTTACCCTAAACATGTGTAAGTGTGCAGTAAATCTCAATAAATTCTAAATGCAATTCAGAACAATAATAAATTTTCATGATGGTAATTAAGCAGCTGAATGGTCTGGTCCTATTTGTCTAACAAAGTAATATTTTTCTGGTTGTTAAATTGGAATTCTTGTCAAATTGTAAAATATTGATAGATATTTGATTTTTTTTAATCTATACTTATATATATATATATATATATATATATATATATATATATATATATATTTTT
>Ga0099824_1011218_pt1 | contig 10232 bp, 4 predicted proteins | sample SiratrowhiteBW_FD_76837 | JGI IMG/M metagenome (GOLD analysis project Ga0099824, IMG submission 76837) | Root nodule microbial communities of legume samples collected from California, USA - Siratro white BW | ecosystem: Host-associated > Plants > Roots > Nodule | place: USA: California... | reverse complement strand
ATATAATATATATATATATATATATATATATATATATATATATATATATATATATATATATATATATATATATATGCGTCTGTACTTTGGAAACCCACTTAAAAATTTTTAAAAATGAAGAGTAATTTAAGTATTTAACTTTAAATATATTATCATGTTGGGCACTTAGAAATTATTAAAATAAATTCTTTTTTTATAAAGGAAAATTAGTATAAAGGATAAAATAATAATTTTCAATAAAAAATTATTGCTTATTAAAATAAATTAGATTAAAAAATTTTAAATATCTAAATATATATTTGAATAATAGACTCAATCAAGTTCAAATGAAGAGTATATACATTTGTGTTAAATGTTGTTGCTGTTGGATGGGATAGTGAAGGTCGTGGCAATATTTCTATGGGCCTTAAACAAGAAGATGAGGCATTTTTTATATTTTAAATTGTATAATTTATTATAAATTTTTGTAATCTAAATATTGTAATTTAAAATATAATTTTTATATTTTAAATTATATAATATTATATATTTTATATTTTAAATTGTATAATTAAAAAAATAAATACTGCAAATTGTATTTTAGATTAAGAATCGAATAAATGAAAGATTTATTTAATTTTTGATTAAGAGTATATTGGTAAATATGTTGAGGTTCAGGAAGCATGCGTACACTAAGATTTGGAAGAAAAATATTACTCTGTAGTTGTGGTCCACCTCTGTTCTTGTGGTCCACAAAGTGGAAATTCTAAATGCTTATGAGGCTTTACCGTACCATTTTCATTTTTATTTTAAATGTTAATTAAATATTTTTTTCATAAATAAATAAAATTGTAATAAAATAAATATGATATTATTAAAAATATAATGTTAATAAAATATATATTTTATTTTAAATATTTAAAAAATTAAAATTACATAAATACCAAAATAAAATATTACCTAACAATAAGATAAATATTAAATTATTATAAAAAATAGTAATTAATTAGACATAACTAGAATATCATAATAATCAAAACATGTTAATTTTGCACATATTTAATAAAATTAGTAGATATTAAATTAATTGAATCATTAAATAGAAAATGGTTCAAAATCCCAAAGCTTAAACTTAAAAGAAAAATTCTTTAAATGAATCGATGTTAAAAGTGAAAAAAAAAAATCCAGAAAATATAAGCTTTTATGTTACTTTATGAACTAAGTATTTATATAACTTAAAAATGAGAATTTAAAATAGTGAATAAAATATTTTCATACGAAAAAAATAAATAATAAATAAAAATATTAAAAAAGTAAAGATAATCAAATAATTGTTTAAAAATTGTATGATTCAGTAATATTTGAGATTTTCTCTTTCTTAAAATGCAATATACAATTTAAACAGAACCTAAAAGAAGAGAATTTGATAATAAATAGTGATAAAAGGAAAGTAATTTGAGAGATATTGAATAACTTCAACAGTTGGTAGGTAATTAATGATAAATTGTGCAAAAAAAAAATTAAAATAAAGCATAACTAAGTTTGATTATCTAATAAATTATGAATATTTTAATAATTTAAAATTAAATAAATATAGACACAGACATATGAACTATAGAAGACAAATATGTAGATATTCTTCTACATTTAACTATTAATAATTTAACTATTAATAATAGTTATAGGTATCTAATCAATGTAAGACTTTTCCAGAAATTACTGGTGATCCATATTCTGAAGAGGATACGCCTAATACTACGTCACAGAAAGCACCTATCATGAGAAAATTTGGAGTGGGATTTTGTTTGATTCTATAAATACAATAGCATGTTATAAAGTATTATCTATTAAATAAAAATAATTATTGGTACAGAGTTATTAAATAATTTATAAATATTAAAAGAATATAAGAAGAGAAACCAAAAAAAAAAAAATATGAAATATAAGTTAAATCTATGGAGATGAATGTGGCAGTAGAGGAAGTTAATGGTGTAGGTGTGGTGAGAGTTTGCATCAACCTAACTTTGCACCCTTCCTAGTAATATGCAATTAATTCTAAACCCAAGCTATATACTATTTCCCACATGTTAGTGCAAGGATTCTAATCCGTCGTTTTGGCATGCAGAACGTTAAGATTATTTCTATCTCTCTTGCAACACATTTCACGCTAAGATTATTTCTACCTCTCTTGCAACACATTTTACGCTAAGATTATTTCTACCTCTCTTGCAACACATTTCACACTTTCAGCTGTTATGAGTCCTAAGTCCAAACATGAGAAGAAGTATATGGAAGTTGTTATGAATCCTAAGTCCGAATATGAGAAGAAGTATATGGAAAATGTTCCATTCTCAAGTGCAGGTGGGAGTCTTATGTATTTAATAGTGTGTACTAGATCCGAGTTAGTGTGGTGAGTAGGTACCTTGCTTGTCCTGGAAAAGGACATGGATCTTTCCCTACTTAACAAACTGGTATCACAGCTCTAGGTTTAGGTCAAAACTCTTCATCTTCATCTTCACAGCCGTCACCGCTGCTCTAGGTTTATGTCAAAACCCTTCATCTTCACAGCCGTCACCGCTGCTCTGATACCACTTGTTGGGTAATTCGAGGAGGTAAACACCGGAGAGACAAACAAAAATGAGAACTGAGCCAACCCATATAAGAGAATGACATCACCTTCGACCCAAAACCTTAAGGCATTGAGTTTGTAGATCTTCTTTCTTATACGTTGCTCAACTTTTTCATTTCTACTTAATATGAGACTTAGACAACTTTCTCATTCCTACTCAATATGAGACTTAGACTCACACCTGAATACATAACAAATATCATTCAGAACTATTTTCTAAATTAATATTAAAGTAAGGATAATGTAAAAAGTAAGGACAGGTTCATAATATTTAATACGCTTATCTAACTTTATGGGTCTTTCTTTTCCCAACTCCCAACTGTTAACACCTTATGTACAAAAATATATACTTTTTCATAAATAGGCTGAAAGAAAGTATGATTCTCCCTCAAATTATTTATTCGCTGAAGAGTTACAGTTTAAAATTTTGTTGTATAAATATTATTGTTTTGAGATATTCTTGTAAAAAGTTGAAAGTATAATAAATTTTGTTCTCATGAAAACCATTAAACAATTGCATATACATTCTTTATCTTCTTACTCCCTTGACTCATGCATGTTAAATATGAATTCAAACTTCTAGGGTTAACATTATATTGACATTTTTTTGGAATTTGAATATGTACAGAAGCTATCTTGATTTAAAGGAAATGATTCCTTCATTTGTAAAAATCTTTCATAATTACCTTCTTCTTAAACCTATTTTTTAAAATCCAACATTTTAGTAAATTATATGAAGACTTCCAAATTATGAGTTAATCATATTAAAACTTTTTAAATTTTCTCAAACTATAATTATATTTTGTAATTTTTTATCATTACAATCACCTCATATGTATATTTTGTAATGTTTTTTATCATTATAATCACTTCATTTATAGGTGAATTTTTAATGTTTTTAAAACTTGTTTTTAATGTTTTTAAAACTTGTTAAAGATTGAATGACACATTAATAAAATTTTTTAATATTTTATAAGTGAATAAATTTAAATTTCACTTCTTAATAAAATTATTAACTTATGATAATAAATTATTGGGATGACTATAATCTTACCTAACATCTTTATAAAATATTTGAAATGTCCAAATTAACCTTATTATATAATGTATAATCCAACTTTGCTATAAACCTATTTTCATTCATTCTCTTTTGCGAGTCGCTGCACCTTTCTCATTGTCTCCGTTTTCTTACACCTCCTTCACACGTGATTGGTTCGTTGTTCGTGCACCTCCCTCGCAGGCGATTTTAAACCTCCATCACCTAATTATTTCAACAAGCATTGTGTCTGTTTTGAGGAAAGAAAATAATGTGACAAAGAAAACGTACCTTAATCCGGTATATACTGGATCAGGTACATTCCGTATACAAAAAATTGAACCCCACAATTACAATCTAGTATACAATTTGTATATCAAATTCCACAAAAATATATACCGGATTGAACCCACAATTATAATCCATTATAGAATTTGTATATCAGATTCCACATTCCGCTATACAATAAATCAATAAAAAAAAATATATTGATTTGTACAGTCCAATATTCAAATCAAAACGAAAATCTTTTGCCTCAATCGCCGATCACTCGCCGGTGATATCACCGTATGAAGATTCAACAACACACTACCTAAATTACTGTGCATTTTATTTCAAAATTTTTCATACCCATTTTGGTAGTTATTGAATCTATTAGATTATTTAATGTATATAGTGTAAGATTTAGTAATTTCAATAAGAAAACATTAACTAGAAATAAAGTCATATTCACTTAAACTTAAAATCCACTACTTATTTTATTTTTTTTTAATATAATTTTTTTTTACTATCATAAGAAAAGTAAAAATTCTTGAAGAAGACCACTCTTCTTGCAAACTTGTTTTTATAATTTATTTTAACTAGTTTATAATACATAGAAACCTAGCTCTTTGGTATAAGCTACTTGTTTCTATATTACTATCGAAATCATTCTGTGATCTCGCATCTCAACAACAAGAACACGTTATATTTCACACGACACATGAATCCTCATGAAAACGCATTGGTTATTTTTCCAAATAATCGAATCAATTTAAAGAGTACAATAAATTCTTCTTCTATATTATTTTCTCTAATAATGTCTTACCTCAATTAAAAGTGACTGTAGAAAATATTTCCCAAATCATTATCTCTCATTCTAATTGACCAAATTTCAAATTTATTCAAGAAACCTCGAATGTCTCATCAATTTCAAGTGTTTAGTCATAGTTGAGAATAAAAATTGACTGTAAACTATTTTTAATCAAGTTTTTGTCCCTAAAATCAAAGTTTAATTAAACTAAATTAAAGATTTCAAACATGATTAACGATTTGACTGATAGACTAGTATAACCTTTGTGTTAAATGTTGGCGCTGTGGACGGGGTAATGGGTTATTGTGGAGAAGGAACAAGAAGATTTAGGAAGAAAAAGATTAATTATATAAAAAATAAAAATAATTAAAATAAACAAGATTAGTTAACATATCAATATCAACATAACGTATGATTAAAAATATTACTATAAATATAATAGCATGTTATAAAATTATTATCTATTAAATAAAGGTTATTATTTGTACACAGTTATTAAATAATTTATAAATATTAAAAGAATGTAAGAAGAGAAACTAACAAAAAGGAAAAAGAAAGGGTACGAAATATAAGTTAAATCTATGGAGATGAATGTGGCCCTACAGGAAGTTAATGGTATAGGTGTACGTGTAGTGCAGACTTTGCATCAAAACCTAAAGTTTGTACTAAATGCAATTAATTGTAGGTCCAAGCTATATACTATTGCCACTTACTATACTATTAGGACACTATTTAATATCAATATTACAACTATTTTCTAAATTACTAAATTGAATTCAAAAGTTTATTTTGATTGGAAAATAAAACAAAAGAAAGATATCTGTTGTGTAATATAATTCATTTTAGTTTTAAAATTTATATTTTATTTATACTTAGTGTTATTTTTATTTTATTTTATTTTATATTACTTCTTGAATTTAAAGGAGTGAGACATCATGCTTATGACAATATTCCAATACTTACCAATCCTGATAAGTTGGAATATCATTTAGATGATGTTTAGAAGAATTTTAAATTATTTATCACACACATACAAATTATTTGTAAAATTTTCCTTCAGAATTAATTACTTATAATTTTTGCATATTTCAGAATCCAGACGAAAATCACCCACAATTTTAAAATCTACATAAATGTTACATGTGAAATTTCCTGAAAATTTAAAATAATTAGGGTTTTAACCGTAAAATTTTCTGTATATTTTCAATTCATAAACAAATTACCTCTGCATGTAAAATCCATATAAACGTTTACACGTCGAATTTCCTGTAAAAATTTTATGAGAAAAAACGTGTAGATTCTTTTTACCATGAACATCTGCATAAAATTTCTCAAAAGTAACAATTCTCTGCAAAAAAAATGTTACGACACAAAATTCTATATTTATTGTGGAAAAAAAGTCGTTGAAAATTTCTATGTAAGAATCAAAATGTGCAAGCTTGTTTCTAGATATTTTAAAATAAGAAAAAAAAATAATTTGACACTATTATTCACCTTTGATCTTCAATTTAACACTTATTTTTGTTAATAAAATATTATATATTAATAAAATAATGAATATTGATACTTTGATACTGTGTATAAAAAATATAATTATTTAATATTGAAATAAATTATTATTTTATTATTATATAATATTTTATTAAATAAAATGAATATCAAATAAATGTAATTTATGAAAAATAATATGAAAGTATAATATTTCTAAAATAATAATACATATTACTGTTAAATAGAAAATGAAGAGAGGTGTTAAAATAACACCACCCCTAGAATAAATTCTGTAGGAAAAAGTTAGTCCGAGAAATTATGGTCGTGATAGTTAAAGTATTGTTAAATGAAAACTTATCATCTGATAATTTTACACAAATACACTCTTATTTTAGCTTGTCATTTTGACATCAATAATCATTTCATGAATTGTATATATTTTAAAAGATGCATAAAAATATTTAAAAAAGGATTATTTAATTAATACAATATAAAAATTAGTAATACATAAAAAAATGTTTTAGCTTTTTAAAAATGAAAATATTTTTTGTATCAATTAATGTTATATTAACAATAATTTAGATATATATCTTGTTATATCTAATGGTCATTCTTAATTGTTTTCTGTGTTTTATGCTATACTCTTTAAATTACTATTAGTAAATTTTTATATCAGTTTTCATATTGGATATATATAGTAATTAATCTGGTTATACTAAACTAGTAATATATACTAATCGGTCAACTAGGAATAGATTATATTAGATGGAATAATAAACACTGTTAGATAATAATACAAAAATTATGACTACTAGATAGAAAGGACCATATGGCCACCACAATTAATTATCCTTTACATAAAAAATGACACTTGGCATGGATTTGCTCACTATAAATAGGGAAGCTTTTGCATGCACTTCCAACTTCATAGCACCACCCAAATCAATTCAACACCACCATGGCTATCTCTAACAAACCTTCTCTCCTAATTCCTCTGCTTGCCTTTGTGACCATGTTCTTCATCTTCCCCAGTAAGGTGAAGTCAGCACAGTCACTATCTTTTACCTTTACCAAGTTTGGTTCTGACCAAAAGGATCTTATCTTCCAAGGTGATGCCACTTCTGACAACAATGTCTTGCAACTCACTAAGTTAGACAGCAGACAAAACCCTCTGAGTGGCAGAGTGGGAAGAGTGTTGTTCTCTGTACCATTGCACCTTTGGGAAAACTCTGCAGTACTGTCAAGCTTTGAAACCACTATCACCTTTCAAATCTCAACACCTTACACTTCTCCTCCAGCTGATGGCCTTGCCTTCTTCCTTGCACCACACGACACTGTCATCCCTCCACATTCTGGCGGCAAACTCCTTGGCCTCTTTTCCAACCTAAACCTTTTCAAAAACTCCTCCACCTCTCAAAACCAAACCTTTGCCGATTTCAAAGCTGTATCATCAAACCAAGTTGTTGCTGTTGAATTTGACACCTACCCTAATGCCAATGTCGACGATCCACCCTACAGACACATTGGAATCGATGTGAACTCTATCAGGTCCAAGGCCACTGCTAGGTGGGACTGGCAAAATGGGAAAACTGCAAATGCACGCATCAGCTATGACTCTGCCTCCAAAAGACTAACTGTTGCCACTTTTTATCCTGGGACTAGAGCTGTGACTGTTTCCCATGATGTTGAGTTGCGTTCAGTGCTTCCTCAATGGGTGAGAGTAGGGTTATCTGCTTCAACTGGCGAACAGAGACAAAGAAACACCATTCTCTCATGGTCTTTCAGTTCAAGCTTGAAGAACAACGTGGAGGAGAAAGAAGACGTGTATCTTGCAAGCGTTGTGTGATCATGTACGTGGATCAGTGACGTTCTATCTTATAAGCATGTAATGTGTGATGTGTCAATAATAACAAGTACGATGTAGTACTTGTATGTTGTTTATGTTTGAGTCGTTATGTACACTTATATAAAAGTAAAGAATATTACGAAAACCGTATGTGAGTTTGTTTTGTTTGTTATGAACTCCATAAACACGCTTAGGGAATAATTAATTACCTTCAAAGCAAAATATTAGAACGTAAAAATGACAAGTACACTCTTCAAAGAATCTCGTCGGAACAAATAATGACTTTGGCAGTTTTGGAAAATTTCCAAATTTTCTATATTTACTTCAAATTTACTAATATAGTTTGAGAAACAGTATTACATAAAAAATAACATGTTGCATTGTTTATGTTATCACAAGTAGTTTTAGTAACTTCATGGGTTTTCTCTCTCTCTTTTTCTGTCTATCATGCGCTAATTTAGCTTGAAAAATTATAATTTACCTATTTAGTCGTGGTTTATGATAATTTGAGACTATAAGTGTGATAACAATCAAATGATACGACAACTTAATACGGTGGTGACTTGGTATTCATTGGTTAAATAAAATGTATTGATTGGTTAAGAGGAACCAAATTTAAAAATCAAATAAATTTTGGGTTTTAAAAGTTGTTGGCTTTTATCTTCTTTGTGCTGTTTAGGGTTTTGTTTTTCAAAAAATAGATACAAGGCTTTTAAAAGAAAATTAATCTCAAACTAATTTTATCATCATCAATTCTCTTTATTTATTTTTATAATATTATCATATTGTAATTCTTTTATTTGTTTTTATGACATTATCATATTGTAATTTTTTATTTATTTTCTTTATTTAACTATACCCATAATGGTTAGATTATTAGTATATATTCAATCATTTATTTTTTATCAAAATAAGAAAAAAGAGAGAATATAATGTATTTTCATTCCAATATTTTTTATAAATTTTTGTTCATCTCTTTATTTTTATAATATGGTATCAGAGAGTCTATCTTAGCAAGGTAGCCGTTATCGGACCACCCTTACATATAAGTTTCACGTTCAAGTTGAGGAGTCTTGACATGAAGGATGTGTGTTGGAGATCCACATCAACTAGAGATGAGGCCTTTCAGTAGTTTATAAGTGGGTGCAAACCTCACCTTACAAGCTAGTTTTGTAAGGTTGAGTTAGACTGTCACATTATTAGAGACAAATTGAAAAAAAATATCATCCATTTGCTTTCTATTTCTAAGAGAAAACAATTAATAGACATTTATATCAAAGTCTTTATGACATTATCATATTATAATTTTTTTATTTTTTTATTTAACTATACTCAGAATAGGCCCATTACTTGGACATATACAGTCCTCAACTTTTGATCAAAATAAGAAAAAAAAGAGAATATTTTCATTCTCATATTCTTCATTCATTTTTGTTCATCTCTTTATTTTTATAATAGTTTTTGTTCCTTCTATTCTTTCTCTCCTGTTCTCAACTAGTCATTCTCAGTTTGTGTGTCATTTATAGTTTTTCTGTGTCATTGTCATTTTCTCTTTTGCAATTAGGTTTGGTGGTTTGGTGTGTGACATGCATGTGGTTGGTTGCAGCCATAAGTTTTTCCGTTTTGACGGCAACACATTTGCGGTGTGATAACGGTGAGTGTGGTTTGCCTAGTTGGTTGTGGCAAAATATTGTATTTTGAGATTGAATGTGGTTTTAGTGAAGTTTAGTTTTAGTTAGGATAGATAATATAAGGAATAGTGTATAATTTCTCAATTAAAATCCTAAATTTTTGAATCTCATTTTATATCCATCTAATACCGCCCTAAATTCTGTGTAACAAATTTCACAATTTAAACACATATTATACAAGATATCTATAGTATCCTTTCCCACATTTGCAATCTCTTACAAGTCATAATTGTTAACTAGATGTCATTTAATATGCACTTGTGGAAGTATTTTTTTTTCTTTATCAGACATCTCCTAGACTTATTTTATAATTGACATCTTTTTATTCATATATATATATATATACATATATATATATATATACACATATATATATATATATATATACACATATATATACACATATACACATATATATACACATATATATATACATATATACATATATATATATATATACATATATACATATATGTATATATATGTAT
>Ga0099824_1011216_pt1 | contig 10233 bp, 10 predicted proteins | sample SiratrowhiteBW_FD_76837 | JGI IMG/M metagenome (GOLD analysis project Ga0099824, IMG submission 76837) | Root nodule microbial communities of legume samples collected from California, USA - Siratro white BW | ecosystem: Host-associated > Plants > Roots > Nodule | place: USA: California... | reverse complement strand
TAATAAATATAATATTTAAAATAATATTAATAATATAATATTACTGATATTAATGTTATTCTTATTAACAATTTTAATATTAATATTAAAATATAATATTATTAATATTATTAATTATATAAGTTAATGATATATATATATATATATATATATTTACCAATTTTAATAATATTATTAATTTTTAATAATAATAATGTTAATGTAATTAATATAATTATTATTATAACTTTAATAAAATTAGATATTAAAAAAATTGTACGTAATTATATATGGATTTGGATCTGTATGTAAAGTCCGTATGTAAAATACATATGTAATAAATCCGTATATAATAAATTCGTATGTAAAATTCATAGATAATTACATACAGATTTGGATCCGTATGTAATTACATACGGATCTGAATCCGTAGGTAGTAAATTCGTATGTAAAATCTATATGTAATAAATCTATATATAAAATCCGTATGTAATAAATCTGTATGTAAAATCTGTATATAATACTAGATTTACTTAAGATAAAAATCCGTATATAATAATCTGTATGTAAATCAAGATTTTCTTGTATGTTACAAATTAAGCCGAATTTGTCAAGTTCTTTTTCTTGTGAAATGGTGGATATAACTATATGAATAGGTTTTGGTTCTAGAAATTTGGAGAGAAAACTAACTGAAGCCAAGGCATAGACCATATAAGATGTGCTTGATTGTAGTTTAATAGCAAGTGAGTAGCATCTTTAATTACATTAGATCGGAAGGCACACAAATTGCCATTCACTTTACAAACATGTATTGTTTTTTGGAATATATATACTGTAGTTTTTTTTTTTTAATTTATGTTAGGCATCACTATGAACTTTAACATCTGAGCTAGGATAACACCTCAAAGATCAACAATCATATGCCATTACATGAAACATAATATTAAAAGGAAAAGAAAAGATACAAAACCATGGGGGGACTAGGCCAAACCCATGGCAAGAAAAGATTGACAAATACTCCCCAACCAAGCTAAACAAAACGAAACGTATGGAGTTGATATCTATTATAAAAAACGTCTAATTTAATAACAACAGGTAAATCATTATACCATTTAAAATCTAACTTATTGTCATGACCCAACGAAGCCAGTTTGTCAGCACAAGGATTTCCTTCACGGAATATACGACAAACTTTGCACTCAATTTCTTTACATATCTTTATACACTTTCTCCGTCTCCCTCTCAAAGACTAAGGAATGAGATTAAACGAACTAAATGCTTGACAAAGCAAGGAAGAGTCACACTCAAGCCAAATACGTCTGAAGCCTTTACTCCAAGCAAGCTCAATAGCCAAAATGACTCCCATAACATCAACATATAAAGACTTTTGTACCCCAAGAAAAGAGGAGAAACTGCCTATATATTCACCCTTGCTACCACGAAAAATACCTACACATGCCGAAAAACTCGGACACCCTCTAGCAATACCATCGGTGTTGACCTTTACCCAATTGATATGAGGGAATTCCCAAATAACTTGAATAGGAGAGATTTCTTTCCGAAGACACGTGATGATATAAAAAACCTTCAAATAAGAGAAGTCAACAGTGTCATTGTGCATGTGTTTCCTGGAAGAACTACCCGTCACTCTGATGAAACCTTTAACAGTTTGGATAGCCGAGCAGATAGAAATGTTTTCTTGAAACCTAGCATGGTTTCTCATCCTCCATATCATCCAAATAGAGTAAGTAATAGTTGCCAATATATATAATGTAGGTTTAATATAGGATTTGTTCAATTTGGAATGGAATTAAAATTATGTTTAGTCTAACTTCTTTATAATTATTTTTATAAAATACAAGAAAAAATAAAAAATATAACTATTTTAAAGTTGACTTAATTGATCACTAAATTCAATCATTACTTTTATTTTGTAGTTATTTAGCAACCAAAATCTAATTTGGTGGTTATTTTGGTCATAATTAGTAACCATTTTATTTGGTAGCTAAAATTGATGTCTAAATAGCTTTTTTCTTGTAATAATCATGTACATTGAAGATGACTTCAAACATGTTGAAGTAATTTGTCATGCACGACTTTAGTTGGAAAATAAAACAGTTAAAGTCATGTTTGTCATGCACGACTTCAATTTAAAACAATTGGAAATTGTCTTCGTCATGCATGACTTCAGCATGTTATTCCTCAATAAGACTAGAGGATAACCTCATGCTAACATTAAGGTTCACAAAGTTAGAAATTAGAGATGTTGTGTGGGACTGCAAGAGCACTAAGAGTCCAACCTAGATAGGTTCAATTATGGCTTCCTAAAATTATTTGGGGAATCTATGAATACAAATCCATTTCATTAGTAGGAAGCATCTATAACATTATTTTTAAGGTATTATCTAATAGACTTAAGAAAATCCTACATAAGGTCATTGATTTGAACCAATTTGCGTTCATTAAGGGAAGAAGATTGTTGAACAATATATTAATAGCTAATGAGGAGGTTGATGATGCTAGAAGGTAAAATAAAAGTTGTATCATTTTAAAGGTAGATTATGAGAAAACATATGACCTAGTTAAATGAAAATTTTTATATTTATGTTGGGAAGACTAGGCTTCCACTTAAAATGGATCAAGTAGGTGAGGGGATGTATAGAATCATCAGTTATATCAATCCTAGTTAATGGTAGTTTAACTAAGGAATTCATACCATCAAAATGTTTAAAGCAAAGGGATCCTCTCGTACTGTTTCTTTATAGTGGCTGAAGGATTACCAGGACTTGTGAGATAAACATTAAGAAAAGAGATGTTAGAGGGAGTAAGGGTAGAGAAGAAAGAGGTTGAGGTTGATATGTTATAGTCTGTAGATGACATGTTATTCTGCGAAGCCACAACAAAAAGTAGGATAGATGCCTCATGAATTTGTGCCAAAGATCAAGTGGATTATCTACAATAGTCTAACAAGCTCTTTCATTCAAAAAACCATGATAAGAATAAAGCCCATGATTCCACTCACTTACTTCAATCAACATCCTTGATGTGTACTCCTGTATTACACGTAATTTATCAGTAAGTTGAACAAAACAATTTTGTCATCTATCATTTGTGATCCAAATATCAAGTTGTCAAAAATAATCTACAATACTTGGTCGTGCTAGAGGAAGGCATCAAATGATGAATACTAGTATATCTTGAGTCACATGAAACCAACCTTAAAAGCACGTTAGACAAAGCAAATCAACGCTTTTATCTCATAAAGTTACTAAACCATATATTTTAATTATTTTCGTGTATGTGTCATATAATTGCAAATAAATTTTTGAAAATACTAAACTAATTTTTTATTATCTAATAAGAAAATATCACTCTTATCAATAAGATTTTCAAAAATATTTTTTTATATAAGTTTATTTAAGTTGAATTTGATTTAACATTAAAAATTTAGACATACTTGGAAAGTTTGAAACTCATATTTGTCTCTTGAATAGAAAATGTTTATAATGTAAGGAATTATCTAAAGTGATCATCTTATTGTTGAGGTACTTAAATGCAAATCATAAATAGTTAATCATGTTCAAATAATTTTCAGAATTGATCAAAGCAACAAAAGAAGCATTGGAAGACGAACATAAGATATTTCCTATTCAAATGTCTACAGAGCTGTTGAGACAGAGTGATACGATAATTGAGAAAAGAAGACTAGTAGACAAGACAAAGTTACATTGAAAGAATTGCACAAAAGACTTATAAAACAAAAGGATAGAAAATAAAGTCCAACATTCCTATTTTTCTATTAAGAATGAAAGAATTAAAGGACTTAATTATCCGACTAAGACACAAAGATCTCATCAAAGCCAAAGTTATTATTTGCAAGAAAATAAGAGAAAAAGAAGAATAAGAATAATTAATAAGGATTTTAATACATCAAGTTTCAATGTTCAAAATTGATGCACATATGGAAATTTTTCAAATGAATTGAAAAATTCATTAAATGTATTAAAGAAGAAAATAATCAGCAACACAGAGGATTTTAGTAATAGAAGCTTCAAATTGTCACCATTTTGTAAGATATATAAAGACCATTGAAGTTGAAGAAGAAAACAAGAGATTGATGAGAAACACATGAAGAAATCCAAGAGAAATATTGTGAGCAAATTCATTATTATATCTCGTTGAGGAGAGCAGACTAGAAAATGGTTGTGTGCTTAAGCATTGTAAATTCTTTACATTATGTAAGCTTTGATTATTCTCTCTATTTAGAGAATTTTTCTCATTATTGAGAGGTCTTAATCTCAGGGGGAGATTGAGACCAGGTTTTAAATGGAGAGGTTACAATACTTGTCACTTGGATATTTTAGAATACTTGTTATCAAAAGAGGTTATAATACTTGTCACCTTTAGATACTAGAATACTTGTTACCTAGAGAGGTGTAATAATACTTATTACCTGGAGAGGTGTAGAATATTATTTCCTGGAGAGGTGTTAAAATTTGTACCTAAAAAGAGGTGTAATAATACTTGTTCCCGAGAGGCGTTAAAACTCATTTAGTGAAAGTTTTTAAGCAATTTGTTTAAGGGGACTAGACGTAGCCTTGATTATAAGGTGAACCAGTATAAATTGTGTCTACTTCTCTCTCCCTTATACTTTATTTATATTACCTTTGAATTATTTATATTACAAAATTTGAGTTCAGGCTCCATTCAACCCCCTTTAGGAGCCAATTGCATATTTAGTTGGTATCAAAGCTAACACAGGGGTTAGTTCTTAACAGGGCTCGAGAAGAAGATCCTAGGTGAACTCATGGAATTCAAAGGTCTAGAGATTAACAAGCCACCCCTGTTCACGAGAGAGAAGTATATATATTGAAGAAAATGATGAATGCCTTCATTGATTTCAATGATATAAAGTTGATAGAGATAATTAAACAAGGCATTCCCACATTGCTTGATTCATCTGGAAATCTACTGCCATAAGAATCTTGGAGTAAAGAACAAAGAAGAAGATGTTAACTTAATGCCAAATTCAAACATATTATTCTCTGTGGTTAATTTGAAAAATGTATATTAAAGGTTATTAACATAACGCGTGCTAAAGAAATGTGGGAGACTCTTGAAATGCTTCACAAAGAATCAAAAGTTGATATGAACACATTTAATTCAAGCTTAGACAAAGGAAATCACAGATACCACAAGATAGACGATACAAGCAAGTCAGAGTCTAAGAACGTAGCAAACGATCAGGTGAACAACATATAAGATGATCCTGATGAAGAGGTATATATATGAACTTAAAACTATTATAAAAGATATGTGTCGCGACCACGATCACAACCGGTATGACGATCCAAAAGAGAAATTAAAAAAATAATGAAAAGAAAGAGATGGAGTCGCCACCATAGTTTATTATGGAAAACTATGGAAAACCAAGAAAAAAAATAAGGAAAGGTCTGTGAACTAGAGATGAGCTCGGGAGTCGGTTATGCGTGGGGAAGGTATTAGCACCCCACTGCACCTGTCTTAAGACAATACCTCTAATCAAATGTGGATTATAAAAGGTTTATTTTTTCCAAAAATATAAGTAAAATGCAATTAAAAATAAAATAATAATTTTTAAATTAAAGGACCCGACAAGGATTGACCTTGCTCTTACGTATCAACATCTTTAATGGTGAAGAATCAGGTAATACGTAGTTCTAAAAGATAGATGAGTTGTTTTGAGAATTTAAATTTTTTTTGTTTCAAAATTTTGTATTTTTTATGTTTTAGAAATAGATTTTAATATGGATATCTTAGATGTGTTTGGCCTTTTGATAATCCAAACAAATTAAAACTTATAGAATTAAATCCCATGACGCAAATGACCATTTAGGAATTCAAATCAAGAATTGTTATTTTAAAAAAAGAGAATCCCGCATGACGCGAACGGTCATTTGGAATTTTAATTAAAATTTATTAAAACATTCCTTTTTTTATGTAAATATGAGAAATAGGCTTTTTTTTTAAGTTTTTTTTAGTAAAAGATTTTAAACAAAATTAGGGGCAGTTTCAGAATTTAAACCCAATAACTTTAAATTTTTAATACCAAATAAAAAACCAAAAATATCTTCATATATTTTAAATTGTTCAAATCTATTTTGGAGTGTGGTAATTGCTTTATTTACAATATATAAAAAATAATCAATTCTAAATGACTCTTGAGGTGATTTAATAACTTCATTCTCAATATTTTCATCAAATTATTTTTTTTACGTCTTGTTCTTTTTTCACGAAACTTAGGCTCTACATCCATTTTAGAAGCAATTTCTTTGGCAGATATAAATGCATTTTCAAATCCATTTTCTCTATGTGTTTCAAAAAATGAAAGGAGACCTTTTAATTGTGCAATGACCATATTAATGCACATATCTTTTGATTGTAAATTTTTACTAACCAAGTTAACTATAAATAATATATCATACCAAATAGTCATGCCTAACAAAAATTCAAAATTTCAAGTTCATAAGTTGCTAAACACTTAGCTTCACTTTTTATTTTAGGATCAACATTAGTTTCAACTAGTTCAAATAAAACATCACTTATTTGTGAAGCTTGAAAGCTTACAACTTTCACACTTTCAGCACGACTTTCCCAACATGTTTGTGATAATGATTTAAGAGTTATGTTATGTATATGATTTTGTAAAATTTTCCATCTTTTTGTATAACAAGAAAATAAAAAGTATAGATATGTTGTAACACTTCAAAGAAAGATGTAGCTCTAGGACAAGAGTTTGTCATATCACAAAGTACTAAGTTTAAACTATGACAACCACATGGAGTATAAAATGCTCTAGGATTAATATCAAGAAATCTTTTTTGGACACCTTAGTGTTTTCCTTTCATGTTATTATCATATCCTTGTCCTCTAAGGTCATTAATATCAAGTCCAAGGACTTTCAGTTCATCTATAATAACATTAAAAAGACATCTTCCACTAGTATCATTTACTTTTAAAAATTCTAAAAAATACTCATTATCAACTCATTTTGAATATTATATCCAAGGTAATGATTATGAATTTCGTCATTTTTAATTCGATGAATATGTTCTTACATAATTGGATCAAATTCTATAATCATTTTTATCAAACTTAAAAAGTTTTCATTACTTTCTTGGTAGATCTTCTCATTTTTTCCATGCAGGGCTAAGTTATTTTTATCAAGGGTTTTAATAACAGCAATAATTCTTAACAACACCTTTCTCCAGTGTTCTTTATCTCTATTTATTTGTTCTTGAATATGTTTATCTATTGTTTTATCTTTTTACAATCTCATTTCCAGATCAATCCATGCATTCATATTAATAATGTGTTCATGACTTATTTCATGGCTCTTTAACTTAGCACTAAGATTTCTCCAATCTCTACTACCTTCGTTACCTACTTTACTAGTACAACTAATAACATTAAACAATTTACAACAAAAACAGAATACTCTATCTAAATCTGTAGAATAAATGAGTCATCTTCTTTCATGTTTCTCCCCATTAGACAATTTTTTGATATAATATGATATAGAAAAGTGTCTTGAGTATTTATCTTTTGAAAAATCTATATCAGTTATCCTAATAGAGCCTTTTCATACTAATAAGTCTCTTAATTTTGTATCAATATCCACCTATTGACTTGGATCATATATATTTTTAATATTAGAATCATTTTATCTTGCAATTTCATTCTCGTTATCCTGAGTTTGTGAATTAGAATTACTATCATGAGTTTGAGAATCAAAATTATTGTCTTGAGTTTGAGAATCAAAATTATTATCTTCTTTGACTACTTTATTATTGTCTTCACCTATATTTATATTGTTATCTTCACCTAAATTTATATTGTTATGTTCTTCATTCAAAGAAGACTCACCTGTATTTTCTAATTGATTTTTTTTTGTTTATTTTTATAAATTTATCTATAGACCTTTTTGTGATTCAACAAAGAGTTCATCTCTTTTTTTTTTAAGTTTTGAATAACCTGATTCAAATTTTCTAGTTGCCATATTTGTATATTTTTATATAAAATAAAAAAATTATAATATATATCACACTGAATATAACTTATAAGTATATAAAATAAGTCTAAGTTAAAAAGATAAAACTTGATTGTCAAGATAATAAACTTGATCATAGAGTCTCAAGTCTTCTCAAGTCTCCTATTATGATATTATCTTTCGATCCTGTTCTTTGATATGTCTTTAAATATAATTTGTAACTTCTAAATTCTCTTCCTTGAATCTGTATAAATTATTTTAAAATTAATTAAACAATAATGAAAAATTAAAAAAATTAGGATCAATTGATGAATGTCATATTATTTTTACCTAATATTGATGCACTCAAAAGTAGCAAAAGTGAATACAAACTCTTCCTCAATCAATCTACTTCTCAAAGTCTCCAAGTAAAAACACATGTATAAATGCACAATATAGAATGATGAGATATGAAATGAAAGAAATTTGAAATAGGAAACAAGTTGAAATAATATTATGGAAGGAACAGAGAGACAGAGGAAGAAAGGAGATAAGTGAAGAAAGAAGGAGAGAAGTGGAAGAGTCAGACAATGATAGGATATATAAAGAGATGATATCAATCCGTTGGAATATAGGGAATAGATAAATTAAAAAGTTTTGATACGTAAGATTCATTGACTGTTCAATTTTTTTTAAATATTATTAATTTATTATAAGAAAGTTTCAAGAATATTATTCATTAAATAATATTTATAGTATCAATATAAATTTAAAGTCATTAAATAATATTTATAGTACTAATATAAACTTAAAGTCAATTAAAATATTTAATTTGTAATTAAAATTTTATTAGTATAATTTTAAAATTAAATATTTTTATTTTATAATAATATATGAGTATTAAATTTTTTTAAAGTGTTTGAGGCCTAAGGCACGTTAAATTTTTTTGAAGGTTGAGGTTTAAAGTGGTTTAAAGTGGTTGTTTTAGCTGTTTGTGCCTTGAGTCACTCCTAACCATTCTCCGAATCAGTGCCACCCATCTCAACCATCACCCCACTACCTTCCATTCAATCCCTATCACCATGCACCTCCCCAGCCACAACCACAAGCAACGCTTCGGCCTACACCATGCTTCCGCCATGCACCTCCATAACCACCAAACCTCGCCACCAAGTCGGAAACCACCTCACCACCGTCTCTTTCACCTATCAAGCTTTCTAATCCTTCCCCTACCAAGAAGAAGCCAGCCGACAAGCTCGCCGGCGGGATCAACTTCAACCTGCACCTGCCAAGCATAATAACGAAACCAACCCATCTTCCCACCATGCCCTGCTGCACTTGCCAAACGTGTCAACAAATCCAACTCCACTGTCTTCTGCGTGGTCATCGTCCATCAAGAGGAGCTCTCCCAACCAGTGGAGGCAGTTTTCGTAGGATCTCAAGGTGGATCTAAAACAGTGTTGATACCTAGAACGAGGTCGTATATGCGGACTCATCTCCAGATCCTCTTCAATATGGTGAATATAAGTAAAGATCTTGTTCACCTTTGGGGAGGTCTCATCTCTCACAATAATTGTTGAAAGAGCATGGTCCTTTGTTTGGACGTGCAAACCCCTCCATGCATATACCATCATCGGTGCTAACAAGTACACGACCTCTTGGCTTGTGAAAATTCTCTTAGAGAAAGGCTTCACAAACTTTTACTTGTTTGGTTTTGTCAATCCTGGAACATGTACCTTGGCATCATATTGGAGGTGAGACTGCAAGCGCTTGTGAGGGCACATAACGTGAGAAAGCAAGCGCATATGCATTGGCAAACAGAAGTCTCTGGGCAGTGCTAAGTCCAGAAACGGTAATGAAGTCAAATCTGCATGGAAAGGTCAGTCCTTTGTGGCCCAAACGGTGGAACCTGAGTGGTTGGTTGATAGTTGGGTGGGTACAATGAAGATCTATAGAAGTATGGAAGCATTGAGAGAGCTAATGATGCAAGCAGGATTAGGATCCATCAAAACCAGGTTTTTGGGTGATAAAGATGTCTTGTTAACTGGTCAGGATGGAATGAAGCTCAAGGATATTGCTACAGCCAACTCAGACGTTATGGCAGAGATCTTCGAGGTTCTTCCACCATGGACTGCAGATAATCCTCGTGGGATTAAAGTGGTTTGGATTAGATGCTATGGTTTGCCATTGAACTTGTGGACAATGGATTGTTTCTCTCATATTGCAAACAACGTCGGAACTTTGCT
>Ga0099824_1011211_pt1 | contig 10236 bp, 11 predicted proteins | sample SiratrowhiteBW_FD_76837 | JGI IMG/M metagenome (GOLD analysis project Ga0099824, IMG submission 76837) | Root nodule microbial communities of legume samples collected from California, USA - Siratro white BW | ecosystem: Host-associated > Plants > Roots > Nodule | place: USA: California... | reverse complement strand
GATCGTCACGAACCGCGGGCCGGGCAGCGATGGACGCGACGGCGTCGGGCGTAGAAGACATTGCAGGGCGGGACACCGTGAGCAATTGCCTTTCCGCGCGAACGACACGGCGCCGACAGCGTCTTCGCATGGCTTCGGGGGCGAGCACACGCCACCCCTCGGATTCCCAGCGAGGACGTGCGCGGACGGAGAAGTCGTGTGGTCCTGACGCCCGGGGTCTGTGCGTCAAGTCCTGCGGTGATGCCTGCAGCCCAACCGGGTCCGCACATCAGTGATCCGCAAGGCGACGGGGGCAATAGTGCATCGCTCCCCGAGGAGAGCACGAAGGACACCGTTAAAACCAAGCGCGCAGGGAAGGCCGGGCGATCCGGCAACACCTGTGGTCCACCCCGTGTGCATTTTTCGTAGCGCACGGACTTGCGGGTGCCAGCCGGCGCCCGGCCTTCCCTGACCCCTTGTCTTCGCGAGGGCGGCACACGGAGCAAAGCTCGGGCGAGCTGCGCCGCGAGAAGGCGAACGTTTGTCTGCTGTTTGAAGAGTGTAGCGAGCGATGGCCTCGCCCCTTGCTCCGTCATTGCGAGGAGCCCTTGCGACGAAGCAAATCCAGAAGCCCTCCGCGGAAAGACTCTGGATTGCTTCGCTGCGCTCGCAATGACGGTGTTGTTATGGCTTGCGCCTCACTCGATTCTGCTACCGCATCATCATCCGCGCGATCGCTTCTCCGATCACCACCGTCGTGAAATGGGTGTTGGCGCGGCAATCGGACGGCATGATCGAGGCGTCGGCGACGCGCAGGCCGCTGATCCCTTTCACGGTGCCATCGGGATTGACCACGCCGTCGGCATCGCCAACGCCGCTCATGCGGCAGCTGCCGGCGGCGTGCTGGATGTCGCCGGTCTCTCGCCGCAGCACCGCGTCGAGTTCGTGGTCTGGCAGGCTGGCGGCCTTCGGCAGCGTCAGGTCCGTGTCGGCGAGCCGGATCCAATCGGCGATGTTGACGAGCGCCGGCTGCGAGGTGATCACGGCGAGGCGCTTCACCGCATCCATCATCCGCAACATGTCGCGGGGATCAGCCAACATGTTCTCCTCGACGACAGGATCGATCGCAGGATCAGTCGAGACGAGCTTCAGCGTCCCACGCGAATACGCGTTGAACAGCCCTGCGCCGATCGCCCCGGGATTACCGATGCCACGGTGATTGAACGCGATCAGGATCATGTCGCGCTTGCCGCCATCGGCGAGGCCCGAGGAATAGGTCACGCAGCAATTGGTGTGGCGCGTATCGGGATCGGTGGGACGAAGCTCCTCCCGCAGCTGGATCGTGGCGCGAAACAGCGGGTGATCGAAGAAGTGGCGGCCGACCGGCAGGTCGCGCGCGACCGCAATCCCCATCGCCTTCAACTCTTGCGCTGGTCCGATGCCCGAGCGCGGCAGGATCGCAGGACTGTGAATGGCGCCGGCGCACAGCACGATCTGGCGCGCGCTGATCTCGTGGGTGCCCTGCCCCTCGATATGAACGCGGAGTCCGGTTGCCCCTCCGTCGCTGATCAGCACGCGATCGACCAGCGCGTGCCCGCGGATCTCCAGATTGGCGCGACCGCGCGCGGGCTCGAGATAGCCCTCATTGGTGGTGATGCGGCGACTGTCGCGGCTGTTGATGGGATAGCAGGCGACGCCCTCGCCATCAGGACCGTTGAGGTCCGCGCACCAGGGATAGCCGCTCGCCAGCGCCGCGTCGCGCAGGCCGCGATCGATCGGGCCCCATGTCTCCGGCGGCGCGCGGTAGACCGGCAACGGCCCGCCGCGTCCGTGGCGGTCGGCATCGCCGAACTCCAGATCGTCCTCGATCACCGAGAAGAGCGGCATCACCTCCCTGGCCGACCAGCCGGTGCAGCCATTGGCCGCCCATTCGTCGAAGGCATCCGCAACGCCGCGGATTGCAATCTGGCCGTTCATCATCGACGAGCCGCCCAACCCCTTGCCCCGCCAATAGAAGCGCGGCTCCTGCCCAGCCACACGGCGCGTCAGCAGATCGGGCCATTGCCATTTCTCCTGGTATTCGCGCCTTGGATGATCGGGATCGGGTTCGGCGTCCTCACCTCCCAGGGCGCATCATCAGCGCGCCAGTCGCGCCCCGCTTCGAGCAGCAGGACGCGCCGTGCCGGATCCTCGGAGAGCCGTGCCGCAACAGCAGCACCGGCGGAGCCGCCGCCGACAACAATGACATCGTACATCGCGTTATTTCTCAATGTTCCAGAACACCGGGATGGCGGACGGTATCAGACCGCGCAAAGTCGCGCGATAGGCGGCCGGCTGAGCGAACTGGCCCCACGGAATTGCGGGCGCCTGATCGTACATGACGGCCTGGATCTCGCCCGCGATCTTCTTGCGGTCCGCCTCGGCCGGCGCCTTGGCGAAGGCTTCCATCAGAGGGGTGATGCGCGCATCGCACTGCCAACCGGTGAAATCGGCGCAGTTGAAGGCGACCATGACGTTGGTCAGCGGCGAGCCCAGATCAAAGCCGCCGGCGTGAACGCCATAGACGCTCCAGCCCTCCTTCTTGGCACGGCGCGCCAGCACGCTCGCCCAGTCCATCACCTGCAGATCGACGTTGAACCCGGCAGCCTTCAACCTCTCGGCCAGAACCTGCGCCGAGACGCGCGGGGCTTCGAGATCGTTGGCCTCCATGACGATCACAGGCTCGCCGGCGTATTTGGTCGCCTTCAGCGCAGTCTTCGCCGCTTCGATCGAGGGCTTTGCCGCCGCTTCCGTGCCGGCCTTGTTTTCATAGGTGGTACCGCAGGTGAAGAACGTCGCGCACGGCGTGGCGTATTTGGCGTCCAAGCCGAGTGCATCCAGCACTTCGCGCTGGTCCACCAGCTTCCACAGCACGCGGCGGATCTCGGGATCGTCGAACGGTTTCGATGCGGCATTGAGGCGATAGGCGCCCGCGAACATGTTGCCGCCGGTGAAATTGACGACGTTGACCCGCGAGTTCTTCTCCAGCTGCGGCAACAGATCGAACGGCGCGTATTGCATGAAATCGACTTCGCCGGCCTGCAGCGCGGAGGCCGCCGTCGCGCCATCGGGAATGACGCGGATCTCCAGCGTATCGATGTTGACGCGCTTGCCGCCGGCGAGGAAGTCGGCGGGTTCGGGACGCGGCACATAGTCGGCGAATTTCTTCAGGATCATGCGGTCGCCGGTGCGGTGCTCGGCCTTGCTGTAGACGAACGGACCGGAGCCGATGATCTCGGTGATCCGCTGGTCGCCAGGCGTTTTCGCGATGCGCTCGGGCATCATGAAGGCGACCGGGCTGACCGGATTGCCGAGCGCGTCGATGACGAGCCCGGACGGCTCCTTCAGCGTCAGCACGAAGGTTTTCGCATCGGTCGCTTCGAGCGAGGCCGTGATCGCGAAAATGCGACGGCCGAGTGCGCTGCGGGTGCCCCAGCGACGTAGCGAGGCCACGCAATCGACAGATGTGACCGGCTGGCCGTCATGCCATTTCAAACCGTCGCGCAGCGTGAACGTGTAGGTCAAGCCATCGGGCGAGACTTTCCAGTCCTGCACCATCTGCGGTTTGATGTCGCCCTTGGAATCCTTCGCAAACAGCGTGTCGAACACCATGTAGCCGAACGTGCGCGAAATATAGGCCGTGGGGAAATGCGGATCGAGTGTGACGATTTCCGCCTCGAGCACCGCGACCAGATTGCCCGCCGCATGCGCGGGCGCAGCCGCCAGCGCGAGACCGAACAGCGCCGCAATGAAAGCCTTCAGTTTGAACATTGGGATGTGTTTGCCTTTTAACCAGCCGTTTGCAGTCGCCAGGAAAAAGCAATGTTCGTGCCCGCACGTATGCACTCGGGACTATCTGCTACGCGTTCGCGGGGTACTCAATGCCAGTTGGAGAGCAGCGCCATCGCCTCTCGTCATTGCGAGCGCAGCGAAGCAAATCCATACGCTCGCGATGACGATGTGGAGACGGGTGCGCGCCACACTCTCGCTGTCGGCGCCCGGCTCGACCGGGCGACCCAATATTCCAGCGACAGCGACGCATACGGAGAAGCCGCGGCGTACTGGATGCCCGGTCGAGCCGGGGCATGACATCGTTGGTGAGAGCCGCCCCTACCCGATTACCCGGCCGAACTTGTTCGACTTCGGGAAACCCTTCGGCGGCAGGCGGCCGGCATCACCGCGATTGCCCTGCCACTCGGCAAGCTCCTTCATGCTCGCGGAGAATTCGCGGCCCGCGGAGTCCTTCCAGGTCAGGCCTGCCTTGGCGTCGAAGACAGCGACGTCGGAGAGGCCGCCGTCCTTGTACTTCTGCAACCGCGTCCCGCGGCCGCGCGCCATCTCGGACACCTGCTCAAGCGGGAAGACCAGCATCTTGCGGTTCTCGCCGATGACGGCGACGGTGTCGCCGACCACTTCGGTGATCGCGCGCGCCTCGTTCGGCATGTCGACGTTGAGGACCTGCTTGCCCTTCTTGGTGGTGCCGACGCAATCGTCCTCGTTGACGACGAAGCCCTGGCCCTCGTGGCTCGCGACCAGGAACTTGCGCCCGCCCTTGTGGACGAACAGCGCGACGGGTGCCGCCTCCTGCTCGAGGTCGATGAACAGGCGGATCGGCTCGCCGTGACCGCGCCCGCCCGGCAGCTTGGCGACATCGAGCGAGTAGAACTTGCCGTTGGTGGCGAACAGCAAGAGCTTCGAGGTCGTCTCGGCGAAGAAGGCGAAGCCGAGCTTGTCGTCCTGCTTGAAGGCGAGGCCCGAGAGATCCTCGACATGTCCCTTCATGGTACGGATCCAGCCCTTGTCGGAGACGACGACGGTGACCGGCTCACGCTCGACGAAGGCCTCCTCGATCGCGGCGAGGTCGTGCTCGGGCGCGTCGGCAAAGGTGGTGCGGCGCTTGCCGAGCGGCGTCTTCGGTCCGAACATGTCGCGGACCTTGCCGACCTGCTCGCCGACCTTCTTCCACTGCTCGGCTTCGGAGGCGAGTACCGCGTTGATGCCCTTGAGCTCGGCGCGGAGGTTCTTGTCCTCGGTGCGGATCTCCATCTCCTCGAGCTTGCGCAAGGAGCGCAGGCGCATGTTGAGGATGGCTTCCGCCTGAACCTCGGTGAGCTTGAACGCCTTCATCAGCTCGGGCTTCGGCTCATCCTCGGTGCGGATGATCTTGATCACCTTGTCGATGTTCAGATAGGCGATCAGGAAGCCACCGAGCACTTCCAATCGGTGCTCGATCTGCGCCTTGCGGTAGTTGCTGCGCCGGATCAGCACGTCGCGCAGATGGTCGAGCCATTCGCGCAACGCTTCGGCAAGGCCGACCACCTTGGGGATGCGGCCCTTGACCAGCACGTTGAGGTTCAGCGGAATCTTGCTTTCGAGCTCGGTCAGGCGGAACAGCGATTCCATCATCAGCGCCGGGTCGACGTTCTTCGACTTCGGCTCGATGACGAGGCGAACGTCCTCGGCAGATTCGTCGCGGACCTCGCCTACCAACGGCAACTTCTTCTGGTCGAGCAGCTCGGCGATCTTCTCGACCATCCGCGACTTCTGCACCAGATACGGAATCTCGGTGACGACGACGACCCAGGTGCCGCGTGCGCCCTCTTCCTGCTGCCACCTGGCGCGAACACGGAACGAGCCGCGGCCGGTCGTGTAGGCTTCGGCGATGGCCTGCTTGGAATCGACGCAGATGCCGCCGGTCGGGAAATCCGGGCCCTTGACCCACTTCAACAACGCCTTGGATTTCGCGTCGGGCTTCTCGATCAGATGCAGCGCCGCATCGCAAAGCTCGGCGGCGTTGTGCGGCGGAATCGAGGTCGCCATGCCGACCGCGATGCCCTGCGCGCCGTTGGCGAGCAGGTTCGGAAAACCGCCGGGCAGCACGACGGGCTCTTTCGACTGGCCGTCGTAATTGGCGCGGAATTCGACGCCGTCCTCGTCGATGCCTTCGAGCAGAAGCCGCGCGACGTCGGTCATGCGCGCTTCGGTGTAGCGGTAGGCGGCCGGATTATCGCCGTCGATATTGCCGAAATTGCCCTGGCCGTCGACCAGCGGATAGCGCGAGGAGAAATCCTGCGCGAGACGGACCATGGCGTCGTAGATCGCCTGGTCGCCGTGCGGATGGAACGAGCCCATCACATCGCCGACGATCTTTGCCGACTTCTTGAAGCCCGTACCGGGGTCGAGGCGGAGCAGCCGCATGCCGTAGAGGATGCGCCGGTGCACCGGCTTCAGGCCATCGCGCGCGTCCGGCAGCGCACGGTGCATGATGGTCGACAGCGCATAGGCGAGATAGCGCTCTTCGAGCGCATCACGCAGCGGCACCTCATGGATTTCGGCCGGTTCTTCCGGCGGAACGATTCGTTTTCCCATGCCGCCCGGTTAAACCGTGGGAGCGAATCGGGCAAGGATCGAGTGGTCCCCTGTGGGTGGCCTACTGGCCCGCCCAGCCGGCCGTGAACGTCTGGGTCTTGGCTTGACCCGGCGCTTGGGCAGGCGCCGGCGCATTGGTCAAGCAGCGGCGGGCCGCCTCGATCTCGGCCTCCGTCGCACCATGGGACCGTGCCCATGTCTCTGCGGCGGCAGCGGAATATTTCGCCACATAATATCGGACGAGCGTGCAGGACGCCCGGCGAAATACGCCAGGTTGCTGCTCGCCGGCAACTGCATCGGGCGCAAACGCAAGCAGCGCCGCGGACAAGGCGAAGCCCCTGATCAACATTTAGGCTGTCCCCCCTGTGTGGAACCTGAAAGCGAACTCGACTGGTCCGATTTGGTTCCGCAGGAGCCCGCAAAGCAGCAATGCAGAATCGCGATGACTCATGGCGCGAAAATCGCCGCTCTCGCCTGCTGTCGCATCAAGGCATTGATGAAGCCGGCCCGCGCATCGGAATGGCCCTGCCCGCGCGGCTCCAGCATGTGGCGCAGCAGGAACAGGCCGGTCAGCCGGAAGCCGTCCTGGAGATCCTGCTCGGTGAGATCGCTCGCGGTCTCGCCATGCCGCAGGAACGGCGGCAGACGCAACAGCCGATCGCGCCACGGCTCGCCCGCGCCGCGCGACACCGCGCCGCCGGATTTCGGCGAGACATAGATCAGGTCCGTGGTCTCCCCGGTCACCGCGCAGTTGTCCAGCGCCAGTCCGAAACCCAGCTCGGCGAGCATCGCCAGCTCGAAATGGATCAAATGCACGGCGGCGCTGCCGATATCGTCGAAATCATCCAGCGAATGTTCGAGCAGCGCAAAGATGTCTTCGTGCGGATCGCGCTCCGGCAAGAGCCGCGCGATCGAGGCGAGATGGGTGACGCCATAAACGCCGTGGGACGAGGCCAGCAGCGTCGCCGCGCGCAGCTTCAATCCCTCGATCGTATAGGTCCCGAGATGCTCGTCGAGCCGTGCCCGCCACACTGCACTGACGCTGTTTCCGGGTTGCAGCAGCGGCCGCATCCGCGAGCTGGCCCCGCCGCGCACGAGGCCCAGATGCCGGCCGTGCGCGCGCGTCAACAACTCGACGATGGCGCTAGACTCGCCATGCCGCCGCACCCCCAGCACGATGCCTTCGTCGGTCCATTCCATGGGGGAATATTACAGGATTCCGGTGCCTCTCGCACGCACTCGTGCCCCGGACAAAACGCGGCGCGCAAGCGACGTGTTGCCGAGCCGGGGCCCATCTCTCCGCGCGCTCCCCGTGTCGCGGCTCTGCGGCGCAGCGCTGACGCGCTCACCTTGTCCGGGACACGGGGCTTCACGCGTTGAACCAGCCCTGAGCGTCGCCGGTGAAGGAGAAGTACAGGCCCATGGTCGTCAGCGCGCAGGAGACGATCTCGATGGCGCTGTCGAGCTCCATGCCCTTCTCGCCGATGATCTGTCCGAGCGAGATCACCGACAGCACGAGCGCTGCCGCCAGCACCCAGCGCGGCCAGTTCTTGCGCCAGCGCGCGGCGAGCCAGACGAAATGGACCAGCAGCAGAATCATGCCGCCGGCGAGCAGCGTCGCCGTCATGATCATCTGCTCGGTCACCTCGGCATTCGGCGTACGGTCCTGCACGGCAACCGAAAGGGCATCCAGCATCAACGACGCATAGAGCAGCGCTTCGAAGCGCCTGACATTGCTGGGCACGCTCATCGGAAACCGATCTTGTCTTGGTTATTCCTTGGGGAAATCCAGGCCCATCTCGCGGTAGCGATCTGGATCGTCGCCCCAGTTCTCGCGCACCTTGACGAACAGGAACAGATGCACCGGCACGTCCAGGATCTGCATCAGCTCTTTCCGCGAATCTGCGCCGATCGACTTGATGGTGGCGCCGCCCTTGCCGAGCACGATCTTGCGCTGGCTTTCGCGCTCGACGAAGATCGTCTGCTCGATGCGCACCGACTTGTCCTTGCGCTCCTCCCACTTGTCGGTCTCGACCGTGGACTGGTAAGGCAACTCCTGATGCAGCTTTTGATAGATCTTCTCGCGCGTGATCTCGGCCGCCAGCTGCCGCATCGGTGCGTCCGACATTTGGTCCTCGGGATAGAGGAACGGGCCCGGCCGCACCATGTCCGCGAGCGTCTTGCGGATGTCGTCGACGCCGTCGCCTGAGATCGCCGAGATCATGAACGTCCGCGCGAACTTCATGCGCTCGTTGGCGGCCTGGGCCAGCGCCAGCAGCTTCTCGCGCTGGACGAGATCGACCTTGTTGATGACCAGGATCTTCTCGTGATTGACGCTGGCTGCCTTGGCGAGGATCGCCTCGGCCTCCTCGTCGATCCCGGTTTTGGCGTCCAGCAGTACGCAGACGAGGTCGGCGTCATGCGCTCCGCTCCATGCGGTCGAAACCATCGCGCGGTCGAGCCGGCGCTTCGGTGAGAAGATGCCGGGCGTGTCGACCAGGATGATTTGCGCGTTGTTCTCGATGACGATGCCGCGGATCAACGCGCGCGTAGTCTGCACCTTGCGCGAAACGATCGTGACCTTGGCCCCGACCAGCGCGTTGACCAGCGTGGACTTGCCGACGTTCGGTGCGCCGATCAGTGCGACGAAGCCGCAGCGCGTCGCAGTGGGCGCCTCGCCGCTTGCTTCAGCCGTCATTGCCGCCGCCAACGCCTTCGCGTTCGATCATCACTGAAGCTGCCACCTTCTCGGCCGCGCGCTTGCTGCCGCCGATGCCCTCGGCCGGCGCCAGCCCCGGCAGATCGACCGCGACACGGAACTGCGGATCGTGATGCGGGCCGGTGCGCTCGACCTCGCGGTAAACAGGGGTCGGCAGCCCCTTGCGCTGCGCCCATTCCTGCAACACGGTCTTGGGATCGCGCAAGGGACGGCGCGGCTTGTGCATCCGCTCGGTCCAGTTGCGCTTGACGAATTCGGCTGCTGCCGCATGGCCGCCGTCGAGGTAGATGGCACCGATCACGGCCTCGCAAATGTCGCCCAGCACCGACTTGCGCAGGCGCGCGTCGGCGCTGGGACCGACCGAGCCCAGCTTGATGTCGTCGAGCAGACCGAGCGACTTGGCGACGTCGGCGCAGCTTTCCTTGCGCACGAGCTCGGCAAGACGCTTGGACAGCTCACCTTCATCGGCGTTCGGGAAGGCATGATAGAGCATGTCGGAGACGACGAGCCCGAGCACGTGATCGCCGAGGAATTCCAGCCGCTGATAGCTGTCGCCGCGCTTGCGCCCGGACTTCAATGCCGAGACATGCGTGATCGCCTGCATCAAGAGGTTCGAGTCCGTGAAGCTGTGGCCGATGCGCGCCTCGAGCGCCGCATTCGCATCCATGCCCTTGGCCTTGCTGCTCCGCGCCCGCTTCTTCTTCGCAGTCGTCTTGTTTGCAGGCGTTTTGGCCGCAGCTTCCCCTTCGGGGCCCGCTTGCGCCTCGATCGGCTGGGTCGCGATGTCCTTGGCTTCGTCTTTCATCGGACGATTTTGAAGAAGCGATTCCAGCGCACCGCCCACGGCCAGCGCCAGAACGTCCAGGCATGCTCGCCTTCAGCGATGGAGAAGAAGATCATCTGGGCGCGGCCGATCAAATTCTCCTTTGGCACGTAGCCGACCTGGCCGAGGAAGCGGCTGTCGGTGGAGTTGTCGCGGTTGTCGCCCATCATGAAGAAGTGACCGGGCGGCACCGTGTAGACGTTGGTGTTGTCCATGTAGCCGTTGTCGGCGCAGTCCAGCGTCTCGTAGGACACGCCGTTCGGCAGCGTCTCCTTCCAGCGCTTCACCCGGGAGATGCCGCCGCCTT
>Ga0099824_1011202_pt1 | contig 10245 bp, 4 predicted proteins | sample SiratrowhiteBW_FD_76837 | JGI IMG/M metagenome (GOLD analysis project Ga0099824, IMG submission 76837) | Root nodule microbial communities of legume samples collected from California, USA - Siratro white BW | ecosystem: Host-associated > Plants > Roots > Nodule | place: USA: California... | reverse complement strand
TTGAGACAGGCAACTTTATATAAGAAAATTGGTAAAAGAAACCTATCATTTATTTATAAGAATAAAGAAATTAATATTTATGTTTATAATTAATAATTAATTAATGTAATTTGACTTAAAGAAACCTACCATTTATTTAATAATTTGACTTAATTAATAATGTAATTAATGTAAAAGAAACCTATCATTTATTTATAACAATAAAAAAATTAATATTTATGTTTATATTCAATGCAACTGACTTGTACAACATTATATAACGATATGTATGATTTTATGGTTATCATGTTTTTGTAAAAATTGTTCTGCATTAATTAAATTTCATTTTAATGTTAAAGAGAAATTTGATGTAATAATATAAATCGCATAAAAACTATTTCATGATCATAATTTTTATCATATTGACACTTTTTTTTTATAGGTAACGGTAATTATAGTTGTAATAATTATATTTTTTTCTCAGTATTTATTTGTAATATTCTAAAAAATAATTTTAGAATATAAACTTATTCCAATCTATAATTTAACTTTAAATATAAAGAAAATGACACCTAAATATCCTTTTAAAAAAGAAAAAATTTTATAACCATAGAAAAATCAGTATTCAATTTCATTATCTTTCTCAGGAGTGATACTTCTCCTCTTCTCTTTTTCTCTTCTCTGTCTTTTTTTTAAAACTTCAACTTCTTTCTTTATCAAATTGACGATTGAAGACCATTCATAAATTTCTAGTGTTGAGTAGAACAAGAGTGTTTTACCATATTTTTGAATAGAGTAAGTTTATTTTCTACTCATCTTCCTCAAGGTCAGCTTTAGGTCAATTTCGTTCTTGGTAGAGGTATTTTTCATGTGTCTTATTAGGCATCAAAATGAGTCTCTATTAGTCCATTGTTCTAATAATATAGTCTGATTGTAACATTCTATATTTTTCACATAATATGAACTCTATCGCATAGAAATTCTATAATAAGCTGAAATGCAAATTTTCATACATTCATAAGAGTATTTCAAAATATATACTTTTCTACATGACATTTAATAAAAATATCTTCATACAATCACAAAATAAAATAAAATTAAACTTCTTCATCAGCTCACTGAGGTGTCACACCACCTATTAGATCCTCTACTCATGTATAAAACAAAATCATCACATATTTAAAAACAAAATAAATGCCACACAAAAAATAAGGATAAGTTATAGATAATAAAAAAATTGTATATTCATAAATTTGGTAACAAAAAATTTCTCTCTAAATATTTTTTCTAGTAGTGGAATAATTTGATGAAACTCATATTTTTATGTTTTGTTTAAATTAAAATTAAAAGACCTAATTTAACAGTCAAATTTATATAAAAAAATTGGTAAAGAAAACCAAAGAAACTAATTTTTCTGTTTATAATTAATAATTAATTAATCAATGTAACTGACTTGTTGAACATATAAAATTAATAAAAGACAATTGATCATCTATTAAAGACCAAAGAAATTATTGTTTTTATTTATAATTAATACTTAATTAATGCAATTTAATTTGTAACAGACATGGAGATACTATAAAGTGGAAGAAAATGCTTAAGATTGTATCACCCTATTCTAGTTAATTTGAATATCATCTTTTGCAGGAGCCCAGAAAGCTTACTCTTACTTTATTCACATTTTCCTCGGCCTTCTTCATCATTGCATCAGGTTGGAAATCATGTTTAATTTTTCAGCAATAATTTTTCGATACAATTTTTCAAAGAAATAAAGTATAACATTTTCCATTTTCTCTTACCATTGCATAGTATAATCTCTCTATTTTTTTTTCTCTCATTAGTTTCATTAGATTTTTTTTAGTAGAAAACCTTTTATAGTTGACGTAAAATCCCATTTTTCTATTAGCAATCATATAACATATTTGATGACCAAAATTTCCATCCTCTTTATTTTGAATTTCCTATTACAACCCAATTTTTTAAACAAATCTTAGTTTTAAATAAGATTTGAAAATAGTAATTTTATTTGGAGGAAATGATAGGGAATCATTGTCTAAGATAAGGAAAGCTAAGTTATTATACTAGTTAGTTAATTTCAAATAGAACTTTAGGACAAAAGACTTGAATATGTGATCAGGGCTCAATCTTTCTTGCAGGCCTGACTGGTCTTTGAGCACTGAATGAGTCTGATTATTTACCTTGGTTTGGTGTAATTAATTGACTTGATTTGAGTAATGATATTATAAAGTAGCATGTGAGAAATTTGGTTGTTGTTTGATGAAATTGATTAATTATGTACATAGTATAAACTTTGATATGATACCTTGATAGATAAGAGATATTTTTTAATATTGTGAATTGTTAGATATATGGTTGTACATAATTGAATTGATATGATGATTGAATTATATGTTCATATGTACCAGTTTGGTTAAAATGAAACAAGTGTACTCAGAGTTGAAAGGAAATCAAAGTACCAAGGTTACATATGCATCTATGCTTAAGTATTGAATTGATATGATGTGTGATGACTGAATTATATGTTCATGTGTAACCATTTTGGTTGAAATGAAACTAGAGTATTGAGGGTTGAAAGCAAATCAAGGTACCATGGTTAAATATGCATCTATATGCTTCAGTAGTGAATTGATATGATGTGTGATGACTAAATTATATGTTCATATGTAACCATTTTGGTTGAAATGAAACAATGTACTGGAGATTGAAAGGAAAATTAAGGTACCATGGTTACATATGTATCTATATGATTTAGTATGGTTGAATTGATATGATGTGTGATATGAATGAATGATGAGTACATATGTAATTCATATGATTGAAATGAAATCAGGGTACTGGAAATTGAAAAGAAATCAAGGTATCCGGATTGCATATGAGTCTTTGGGAATTCAATATGACTTAAATGAAATCAGTATGAGTGAAATGAAGTATGTATGATTGAAATGAACTAAAAATTATTGTGATTGAAAATAGATCCATGTGTGTTCTGTATGAATAGTATTTTTGGTATTAAAACTTTATATGTTGGACTTTAAAGAAATTCTTATGAATAACTAATACAATTTGTTCTTTTTTAATGTATTAAGTATATTATAAAATTTTACTTTCAGTTACCGTTACTTTTTTCGTTGTGTTGTGATATATGATGGTTGTATTATGTACATAAACATATAAGTATGCAGGTATAGAAATATGTGAAAGATAGTAGGATTTATTAGAATTTGTTTTTCATTATTGGATTCAATAAATGCTAGCTAATGTATATTTTTGGAATGTTACAATTTAACTATGATATATAATTTATTTGTGCATATTAAATTATTATAAATTAAGTTGACTTTGAAGACTTTCATTAAAGTGTTTTAAATTAATGTTATAGTATTAGTCATGCTTATTGTGAAATGTTTTGAATGATTGCAAAACTTTGAAAATGCTAAGTTTATGAATTTTAAAAATTAATATTGTAAAATCTCATTTATACAAATTTTGAAAATAACAAAGTTACCATTAGTATTAAATTAAGTCTTTATTAATATTAAATATAAACAATGCTACAAAAGTTTAGAACTTACAATTTTCATCTAAATCAGTTTTAGAAAAACTTAGTTAACTCATAATTCAAGCATTCCCTATGTATATCACATAAGTCTATATCTTTTGTTTCCTTTTTTTTTCTGGGTAAAACTAGAACAGAATACTGAAAAAAAGACTAACAAAAATACTAAACATAATATTTATTTCATTTATAAGTTAAAATTACAACTTCTTATTGCAAATTACAATACTTTATTGTTCTCATTCTCATTCTTGGTGTTTGCATGTGAAAACTTATATTACTCAATTTGTGAGTAAATGAGTATCAATTTTATCTAGAAGAGAAGATTTTGTACAAATTGTACAGAGTTTATTAACACATTTGCAATTACATATAGCACACCCAGGAATCTCCAAACAATCTTTGTCAGTTTGGCAGTGTCTAGTAATAACTTTATACCTTGCTTCGGATTTCATGCACATATCTCTACAAACAATTTTTCAAAATATGATTTGTTTAAAAAATTGGGTTGATGGGTTAATAGGAAATTCAAAATAAAGAGGATGGAAATTTTGGTCATCAAATATGTTATATAGTTGCTAATAGAAAAATGGGATTTTACGTTAACTTTAAAAGGTCTTTTACTAGAAAAAAATCTAATGAAACTAATAAGAGAGAAAAAAAATAGAGAGATTCTACTACGTAATGGTAAGAGAAAATGGAAAATGTTATACTTTCTTTCTTTGAAAAATAGTATCCAAAAATTATTGCTGAAAAATTAAACATGATTTCCAACCTGATGCAATGATGAAGAAGGCCAAGGAAAATGTCAATAAAGTAAGAGTAATTTTTCTTGAATCCATCTTGTTGCAAAAGATGATATATTCAAATCAAACCTTAAGCATTTTCTTCCATTATATAATATCTCCATGTCTATTACATTTTCTTCTACAATTTCTATAAGACAAATTGCATTAATTAACTATTAATTATAAAAGCCAAATTGCATTAATTAACTATTAATTATAAAAGACAAATTGCATTTTATAACTATTAATTATAAATAATTAGAAACATTAAATTCTTTTGTCATGATCAGCGGTCTTTAACCAATTTTGCACGTAAGATTGCATTAATTAATTAATAATTATAAATGGAAATATTAATTTCTTTTATTTTAAATAAATTATATCAGTCCACAAATTTTATAACATTTCTCATTCAATCTTAATAAAATAACATTATAAATAAAAGAAGATATGATTTTTAATAGCAAAAAAATTTATAAATAGAAAAAAATTTAGCTGAGCAAAAATATCATTATAAAATTTTACAAAACCAACTTTTATCTATGTTCGAGTATTAACATATACTCTAAGTTTTAAAGTGTTTTCAAACTAATAACTTATACTTCTCTGGGTGTTTAGTGTTTTCAAACTAATAACTTATACTTCTCTGGATGTTTATGAACCTGTATCTGTCTCTACTCAAATAACATAATACAATAATTGTATTTTAAAACATAACAAGAAAAACAAGAATAAGTTAGTAAAATAATATATCAAACTGTGAAAGTAAAACGAAATGAAATAAATAAATTCATAATTTATGTTATGTTATAATTTAAGAATTCAAATATCAATCTTCAAATTGAATACAAATAGGTTTATCATCTAGTAACAATTTTTCCTACTACATTCCAATCATATTGAATTGATATAAATTCATTTGCAATGTATTTTGTTTTCCTTTCAATCCTTATTATTCTAATTTCGTATAAACAAAAAGTGATTACATATAAATTCATCTATTAGTCATAACATATATCATATCAAGTCAATAACACTCAAAAATGAAAATGCATATGTAACCATATTATCTTGATTTTTGTCATTCTCCAATACTTTTCTCAATTTTCGATCTACCAATTATTTTATATAAAGTTGACTATCAAATTAGATCTTTCAATTTTAATTTAAAGAAAACATAAAAATATGAGTTGTATCAAATTATTTGTCTCACCGTAATTATTTTTTTTATAAAGTTAGTAAAACAATTATTACAACTTTAACTACTTATTTGTCAACTCAATTATCTGTTGTTATTTTCTTCTTTATTGTTAATGTAATAATTATCATTAATTAAATTAAATATTTATATTATGTTTTAAAATAATGTTTTCGTACAACAAATGTAAGATCTCGTTTTTCATTTTCTCATACTCTCACTTCCACTCAAATTATTTTCTTTCTTGTCATGAGAGAGAAAGGTTTATAATTTTAATGAAAAAAAAAAGTTGATCATTATTAAAGATACAATGAATTATCCTTGTAATTATTATTTGTATGTTAGAAAAAAATAATTGTGTTTCATGTTCTCATTATAATATCTTACTATTTCTATTATTATTATTATTATTATTATTATTATTATTATTATTATTATTATTATTATTATTATTATTATATATTTAAATAATATTTTCAAACATGCACAAATATTTTTAAATAAAATTTAAACTAAAAATAAATACAAAAACTAAATTTGAAACATAATCAAAATATTCCTTTTAAATTAATTAACATGTCCAAGACTAAATTCTTGTAAACCAATTTCTCAATACATATATTTTCTTATTTTATTCCTCTTCATCATCATCTTTTTCCCACTTACTTTGTTTACAAGATCATTACAATAATCACCAACAAAAAACCAAAATAAAAAAGATAAGTCCAAAATCAAACTTAATAAATATAAATAATTATAAAAAAATTACCACACACATATAAACTTCAATCAGGTTATTTGGGAATTTCCTCATATCAATTGGGTGAAGGTCAACACCGATGGTGCTGCTAGAGGGTGTACAGGTTTTTCGGCATGTGTCGGTATTTTTCGTGGTATCAGAAGTGAATATGTAGGCAATTTCTTCTCTTTTCTTGGGGTACAAAAGTATTTATACTAAGGTTATAGAAGACATTTTGGCTATTGAGCTTGCTTGGAGCAAAGGCTTCAGACATATTTGGCTTGAGTGTGATTCTTCCTTGCTTTGTCAAGCATTTAGTTCATTTAATCTCATTCCTTGGTCTCTGAGAGGGAGATGGAGAAAGTATATAAAAATATGTAAAGAAATTAAGTTCAAAGTTTTTCATATATTTCGTGAGAGAAACCATTGTGCTGACAAGTTGGTTTCGCTAGGTCTTGAGAATAAGTTAGATTTTAAATGATATGATGATTTACCTGTTGTTCTTAAATTAGACTTTTTTTATCATAGGTATCAACTCCCTATGTTTCGTGTTGTTTAGCTTGATTGGGGAGTATTTGTCAATCTTTTCTTGTCATGGGTTTGGCCTAGTCCTCCCATGGTTTTGTCTTCTTTTTTTTTCATTTTAATAATGTGTTTCATGTCATGACATATCTTTGAGGTGTCAACCTAGTTGAGATGTCAAAGTTATTAGTAATGCCTAACATGAATTTAAATAAAAAAAACATATAAACTTCAATCAAAATAGCTACTTAATAAATTGATTAATTTATCTACTTTAGAAAACAAAAAACTTTAAGTACTCTTATATTAAAATTTATTTATTCTACTTCTTTTACAACACTAAGAATTTTGTTAGCACCAAGAGTTGCTAGAGCATTTGATGAAACCAACAAGAAGATAAATGGAGTCTAAAGGATCAAGGGGAGCAATGTTTATTGCAAGAAGACTTCTGAAGCTTGATGGAGTTTTTGTTCCTAGACTTAGGCGATGTGTGTGAGAGTCTTGCTCTTTGGTTTAAAATCATATGTAGCATGTTTCATAATTCAAAGTAAGCTCCAAAATTAATCTTGCTTAATCAAATGAATAAAAGGTTTTAAATAAGGTTAATTCGGATTTTGGAAAACTATTTCAGAAAAGAATTCAGAAAATTCAATTGATTGAACAATTGATACAATCGATTGAGATTTTAACAGATTTCAAATCAGTTTGTCTATATAAAGTAATAGCACGTGTTTTCAAATATCAAAGTCATTTTGTGCAATATTTGAGAAATTTTAAAGAGATAAAAACATGTGAACACCTTGAGACCTTTTAGCAATCAATATTCATCAAGAACTCTAATCTTGGAGCGCTTTGGATGTGAATTGTGAAACTGTAATCTTAATTCAAAGCTAAGTGTTTCTACTCTGTTCTTATTCAATTTTGTAATCTGTTGAGTAGAATCACTGTTGGAATTGTTCTATTCTTAATCATCTTTTTGCTGTGAGTGTATACTTGCATATTACATTGGGTTTGTAAGTGTAACTAGTGTAGTGCAGTAGGTTGTTTGCTGCTGGGAGCAGTGGTTGCTTGCTGGTTGAAAGTGTTGTATACTGTGTAAAACTGATCTTGGTGATCTTTTTAAGTGGAACTCTTTGCTAGTTGGCAAAGGACTGGTCGTAGCCCTTGAGGAAAGGTGAAACAGTATAAATTTTTGTGTTCTTGATCTTTCTTGATCTCTTCTTAAACACTTCTTATTTCTGTTCTTGATTGTGCAATTAATTGTTTTTCGCACGTAATTGATTATTCATTGTACTCGTGATATATAGTGTGTTCCGAAATTGTTAGCTTATCTATATAATTGACTGAACCTGTTCTAGATCTTGCTTAAGTGTTTTCCAGAACTAATAATCACTGTTTAACTGGTTAAATTTCTTAAAACAAGTTTTTATTGAACAATTATTGATTCTTTTTTTTTTTTGACAATTTTTCTGAACTGTATTAGTGTATAATTGATCTGGGTTTACTGCTTATACTATTCATTTGATTACTTCTTAATTGTTCTGAAAATAATTTTAACTCAGTATATTACTTCTGCTTCTATCTGAGGTAGGTTTGGCTAATCTTGTTTACTTCTTGTTATTAGTGAATTGGTATTACTGTTTGTTTCCAGTAAACTGATTGATGTTGTTTCCACTTTGTTAAATACTTTAATTGATTGAATTTGTTCTGAAATTTACTGATCTTTTGTTGTGTACTTCTTGATATCATTTTTCAGCATATTCTAATAAAGAACTTTCATCCTGTGTTTAACTATTTTAATTGTTTGGGAAAATTTTTAAAAGTTCAATTCACCGTCCCCCTCTCTCGAACTCGGCCTAAACTCATTTTACAGATTTTTCACACATAGTCTCCTTAACTTGATAGATCATTCATATAAATACTTCTGAAATCAAAATTGCATACAAAGTATGTTCTTCTCACATAAAAATATGAGCTCTTTTCAATAATAAAATTTTCACACTGTTGAATATAATGGGCTTAGCCCATATTTTATATTAGTCATTTACTATTTTTATCTATAAATAAAGAGCCCCTATGTGTGTATTTTACACAAGGGAGATTAATTCATAATTATTTTCTCATTTATTTTAACATGGTATCAAGAGCTTAGGGTTAGGTTAATTTTTATTTTTTTTTTGGTAAACCCACTTTTCACCTCTATTTTCCCACAGTCGTCTCCGCTGCTCTTATACATCTTTGCGCCTCTTTTGCTCTTTATTTCTTTCACAGTCCCATATTTGCTATTTGTTGTGGCAGAGGTTGCTAACGAAGGTTATTTTCTTGAGATTTTTCTTCTTCTTTTAAAGTGGTTTCTCTCACTTCATCTATGGCCTCTTCCGCTCCTGTATCTAATTCATCTATCTATACTAATTATGTTAATGTTCATTTCTCCATTGACAAATTAGATGGAACGAAACTTGGGCTTCGGATATTAAATTATGGATTAAAAGTCAAGGATATGTTGATCATCTTACCAAGTGTGGTGTTGATGTTGATGAAAAGTCGTTGGCTAAAAATTGATGCCCAATTATGTATTGTTATCAAATCTACCATTTACTCGTCCTGATATTTCATTTGCAGTTAGTGTGGTGAGTCAATTTCTTAATTCTCTATGTGTTGATCATTGGAATGCAATTATTCGTATATTGAAATATATTAAAGGTTCTCCTGGAAAAGGCTTACTATATGGTCATAGTAATCATAGTAAAGTTATATGTTATTCAGATGCTGATTGGGCAGGATCTCTGTCTAGTAGAAGATCTACTTCTGGATATTGTGTTCTTATTGGTGATAATTTGATTTCTTGGAAAAGCAAGAAACAACATGTTGTGGCAAGATCTAGTGCTGAAGCAGAATATAGAGTTATGGCCTCAGTCACCTGTGAGCTTATTTGGCTTAAACATTTACTTATAGAATTATAATTTGGAGAGATCACTCAAATGACACTTATATGTGATAATCAGGCTACTCTTCATATTAGCTCAAATCATATCCTTCATGAAAGGACTAAACATTGAGATTGATTGTCATTTCATTCAAAAGAGACATCAAGACTGAATTTGTTAATTCGAATGATCAATTAGTTGATATTTTTACTATATCTTTATGGAGACCTAGAATTGATTATATTTGTAACAAGTTTGGTTCATATGATTTATATGCACCAGCTTGAGGGGGAGTGTTGAATATAATGGGCTTAGCCCATATTTTCTATTAGTCTGTTACTATTTTTATCCATAAATAAACAATCCCTATATGTATATTTTACACAAGGGATATTAATTCATAATTATTTTTTTCTTTATTTTAAGACACACTTAAATTATCAAATCTAAAAATTTCATATATAATTATAATGTGTATTAACCACAAGTCTTAAATATATATATATATATATATA
>Ga0099824_1011200_pt1 | contig 10245 bp, 7 predicted proteins | sample SiratrowhiteBW_FD_76837 | JGI IMG/M metagenome (GOLD analysis project Ga0099824, IMG submission 76837) | Root nodule microbial communities of legume samples collected from California, USA - Siratro white BW | ecosystem: Host-associated > Plants > Roots > Nodule | place: USA: California... | reverse complement strand
GCTTTCCCTTGAGAATTGTGATGAGTTGAACCGAAAAAAAAAAAAAAAAAAAACAACGGGAAGTTGTTGGAATTGAAAAGAGGAACAAAAAAAAAAAAAAAAAAAAAGTTAAAAAAAAAAAAAAAAAAAAACAAACCCAAATAAACAAAATGTTGAATTGAATCATAGCAGTCTCTACTTAGGTTTATTACTTATTTTTGTAATAGCTGTTTTATTTTCAATTTTTTTTAACTAATTAGAATTTATAGAAGAAATTGGAATAATAAATAATATTTATCTATTAGGAATTCTTTTATCCCATTTGGAAGGATATCATTCCATAATTATAATTATATGATTGTTTATGTCTTTAGCATGAGTGACTTACTGATTAGGTGATTAAATGTGGAGGAAAGTGGGATAAATGCTTAATAACAGGGGAAGAATTCCTCTTTGGATTTGACTCATCTCTATAGTAATTATATCTTAATTGGGTTTTTAGAGTATAACAACTTAATAAGGATCCACTCTTTCTTTGACAAATGTAAGTGGATCTCTTGATTTATTGTTAAGAATTCTAATCTTGTAACTATATTAATGATTTTTAACCCTGTATATACTATAATGTTATTTTTCTGTAATTTTTAATTTGTCATTTATTGATCATGATTTTCAAAAGATTTAGACTCATTAAATTGCATATAACTAAAAGGTAAAAAATAAAAAAGAATATAAAAGTTCACGATATGATAAATATTAAACATCAAATGAAGGACGATAAATTATTTATACCTAGTACTCACATTTGGTTTAAACATGATTTTAGTACACATTTGATTTAAACATTGTTGTAGTGCGATATGTAAACTCGACTGAGAAAAAAAAAATTATCCAACATGATCAATACATCTAAAAATGTATAAAGAATTCATCAAATAAAACTAAAATTAAAATAAAAATATTATAATTAATATTATTATTTTAATTGTTATTGTTATTATTATTTTTATTTTTATCGTTATAATTATCATTTATAATTTTATAGTATTTTTATATACTATTATTATTTTATATATTTATTATTATCATTATTATTTTAAGATTTTATTATGATTTTTAGTTTTTAAGATTAATATTATTAGTATTTTACAAATTGACTATTGTTATTTTTTAAATAGCATAGGTATTAATAATATATGATTATTTTTAATTATAATAATTATTTTAATATTTAAGTTATATACTATTTAATTTTTATTTTATTTTATAAATATTTTATTATATTATATACATATAACATCACATCAAATTCTAAAAAAAGCAACATCTTTACACTTTAAATAACACACAACTATAATCAAATTTAACTTTAACCAAATCTAACTAATGGGAAGAAAAAAAAGCCTAAAACACTCATCCTAATCTATTATGAAAGGCAAACTTCCAGAAAAACACAATCGATTGTGCTAAATCACATGATTGATTATGTAGTTCATTTGAAAATATGATGGATTATGTATGCTCTCATAATTAGATACCTTATGTATGAGTGTATCTTCTACCTAATGTCCCATGCACAATAAAAAAAAGACACACGTCCATAGTTACCTTAGAGTCCAACTAGTTTTACCAGATAATCTTCTCATCTCAGTGAGTACACTCTATCTATCCTCACCTTCAAATCAGAGTCCTCAAATAATTGCATACCTGCCAAAACCAAACTCACTTTTTTTATAACTTGTGAATAGAACTCACCTCAAAATAAACATGGTGTGGTGTTAGAGGTTTTAGTTTCTTCATTCTTCAACCTTCAAATCGAAGATTGTGTAATACCATGCTGCGGTTATTATGCTATTCCCCTTATTACATCCATATTAGGACGGGGGACATGTTAAATCAATAAAATATTTTCCTTATAAATTCCTTTTAATTAAGAACATTCGAATGCACAAACAGGCCAAAATTATAGGGAAACGATAGTATATTAAATAACTTGGAAATCAAACCCCATAATTCTCATTATTACATAGGAAGTTAAGCTCTTAAAAACATCCTTATACTAGAAAATGACTGGATGTTTTTAACTTTCAATTGACTTGGTAGAACAAAATGAAATCAGTAATAAATCCAATTGGACTAAACGATGACAAATTTAGCGAAAGAGAAAAAGTGACTTGTGAAAATGTGTGAGTAATAACCTCTCTTGCATATAATTTCTGTTTTCAACCATTTAGGCTTAATCTATAATTCTGGTGGTTTGTTCATATAATCTAACTCTAATGCATGATGGGCCTTTCGACAGATTTCACCCGTGAGACTGTTGATCCTGTTTCCAATTATGACCATTATGACTGGCCCGTGGACATATTAATTCTAACACAACAAGACACTCAATTATCATATATTTGAAACCACAAATCTAGTTTGGCCAAACCTATGTGTTGGCAAACACCAGCTAGCCAAATCACATGGCATATTTCGAAAACAGACAAATTAATACATGCATGTACCAAACTAAATTATCTAAAGAAAAAATATCACTCTTTCAAAAGCTTCAACTATTTCATAAAGCCACACTTAAATGGTAGAACCCATGCTACATGACAAGCCATGCATGATAATAAGTTCGTTTTCACCATGATGACGACCACCATTTACCTGCAATTAAGTGAATCCACCAAAAAAAACAGCTCGTGAATCCATTGCTTTTGATATGGTCTCATAATACCGTATATTATATATCATGATTGTGGTAATCATCACATAAAAAATGTTAATCGTGACATGCCTAATCCCTGTATATATTCCACATAGAAAGTGTTAGATTTCAAACATTTTTCGGCCTAACCGCTTGTGCTTTATACATGTCATATCAATTTCCCACCCATAATTCAACACCCTTTTGCCAGAAGTCCACTCCCAATAACTACTTGTATAAAAAGGAATGAACTTTGCTGAATTTCTATGACCTTTAAGACTCTCTCTGTAAAGTTTTGTTCCAAGGCAAGAAATATGATAATGGTGGTGAGCATGATGGAGATATTGGGAGAATACACGGCGGTGCTCACAAGGGTCTCAGAGCGACTTCTTCCACGACGTAGCAGACGATTTGGCGGTTTCCAGAACCTTCTTTCTTCCACAACCTCTTCTGCAGAATCAGCTTCTTTCTTGGTTTACTTCTGATGACTAAATGTAACTATTTGGATTGATTTTTCTGTTTTACTTTATATTTGCAGAAAGCTAGTTTTTATGTGAGAATGAGTGATCATAGATATTGTACAGAAGAGGCTTTCTTCAAATTGTTCCTGCATTTAATGTATTAGGTACTGTTACCATTTATGAGACCAGTCTTGGTCCTTGAAGCTTTGGTTCTCTATGTTTTATTTACTTACGCACGTTAAGTGCTTTTTGAATTGGAACTGTAGTAGTTGAAATATTCGAGTGAAGATGAACAAATAAATAAACATTTCATTCTTACAAGTATTTATATTTTTGTAAGTTTAAGTCAACAATTAATTTTTCTCATATATCTAACACTAAAAATAGTTATCATATATCTAACACTAAAAAATTGTTCTCAAATAAAAAATCATTTTCGTATTTTTTCTTTCAATTTTTTTAATTATACTTTTATTTTAATCACCATCTTATTTTTAAAAATTATTTTATTAATTAAATATCATGTTTTCAAAAAATTAATAATACTATATTTATTATTATTATTATTATTATTATTATTATTATTATTATTATTTTTGCATATTTTTATGCTTAACTACTTATTTTTTACTGACATTGTAATTAATATAACAAATGTCTCATATATATTTAACTGCATATTATTTATACTAAATTTATTTAAAAATTATGATAAAAAATAAAATTAATAATATGAAAAATATAATAATAAAAATTTAAAAATATAATTATAATAAAAAATCTACAAATATAAAATAAATAAATATATCATTTAAACATTTACTTTTTAAGATAACCAGATAAAAAACTTAAAATTGTAAAAGTTATATATTTGAAATCAATAAAATGTATAATTAAAAAATAATAACTATTTATTTGATAAAAATGTTAGGAGTCAACCTCCCATTAGTGTACCTAATATTATAACTCTTACAATTTTACATTAGTGAAATTAATTTAGTAATAAATAAAACAGGCATTTGAGGATAAACTTGAATTTTATATATCAGGTCTAAAAAAATATTTTTGTATTTTTTTTTCTTTCATGATCTGGTAGAGGAACTTAATTTGACCCCAGCTATCCAGTGAAGACATGTGAAATGTTTCATTTCAATATACATATCATGACATTAATTCCATAAATAATGAGAATTTAATATCTTGGTATTTCTCAATAATTGTGTTGGTCTTAATTATCCAGTTCTTTATAGAGTCCCCTTTACCATATATCATAGCTATTATTCTCCCTTTTACAGTTCACATTTCTTTTCAGAATCATTATCCTTTCACATTTCATTCATCATTAGCCTGTAGAAGTTCCCAGGAGAAATCAAGGATGTTTGGACACAAGAAAAATGAGACCCACACAAAAAAGAAAAATTATTATTTAATATTCTCAATTTAATGTTACAATCGGGAAAGCGAAAATCCTCATGATTTTTTTTTCGATAAAACTTTTAAAATAAACTAATCTTAATTCTTTTGATACATTTTCCTTACTCTTTTAGCAAAATTTAGTAATTTAACTATACACCAATCTTATCTCTCGTATGCTAACTATTCAAGCATTATATGCATCTTAATTGGTCTCTCTACGCAAAATTTTCCATAATATAAGTGTTTTTTTTAATGTTTTGTTATATGCTCACTTATCATTTTTGTTTTCCAATATTTTTGAATTAAATTAAATTTTGTTCATATACATATATTCATTTCTGAAACTTGATTAAAAGGAAATGGAACCCGTTTTTGTTTTGAGTGAAGCTATTTGAAAATTATATATGTTAATGGATTCATACATTTAAAGTACCAAGTTTGAAATTAGTAAACCCAAATATTTAAAATTAGTAAACTATTTGAAAATTGCTCTATAAATATAAATGGACTCATAGTTAAAGCATTCGATTTAAAATTAGTAATCCTTATTATTTTTTTTCCGGAACATTACACCTGCCAAAAACATAATATGAGCCTTATTTTCCTTTCCTTTATTTTTTTAAATAATTCTATTTTGTGGTGATTTTTTTTTTTATTTTGAAGTTTTAATTTCTTGCTATATATAGTTGCTACTTTCCTAAAATTATAGCATTATATCAGTATAAAGTAATAATAAATAAGTTATGGTACAAGACATATCAATTAGATATTCAAAATCAAGTTGATTAAAAAACGAAAATTAATTTAAATAATCGATAAAAAGGATAGACAGCTTTTGGATTGTTTTGAACTTTTTTAAAAAACCGAGTATTCATCCAATATTTTAATATTTTACTTTAAGTTTTTATTGTTTAATTATTTTTTGTTTTTATTATTCCATTGATTATTATATTGTATATGTTTTAGAATTTGATTTAATCTCATCACTAATTGAAGGGAATAACAACAATAAAAGTAGTTTTATAATTTCACAATCATACACAACTGTGTTATATATATTCGTTATTTATTTTTTATATTTTCTAAATTTGTCTACTTATAGTAGAATTATTACCTTTCTTTTATTTTTTTAAATTTTCTTTCGTATGTAATACAGAAAAAATATTATCGTTCAAGATGAAGTTGAATGATTGATTTCCTTAAAAATTTAATGAGTATTTAATAAATATATTTTTGTGTTATTTAAATTTAAATATATTTTCAATAAATTTTTATTTTAACAAAACATTTTATAAAATATATTTTGTGTTATTTAAATTTAAATGTATCTTCAATAATTTATTTGTTTTTAATGAAATTTCTATAAAATATATTTATATATTGTGTTATTTAATTTCAAATATATTTTCAGTTTAAATGTTTTGTTTATTTTAAAAATAACATGTAATTATCTTTAATGTGTTTTGAAAATACTTTGAAGTTTAATTGTAGTAGTTATACAATTTCAAATATTGTCAAAAATAATATTGCTAGCTAGAAGACAAATACTTCTTTTTGAAAGATATAATTAAGTGAGTGATGGGTTTGCTATGAAATAATGTCAATTTATTTTAGAACAAAGATAAAATTGATTCTAATTTGTTTCAAGATTGATCTTAGAATAATTAAAAAGCAATGATTGTAATTTAGTTACTGACTGACTTTAGAATTTCTAGTCGAGGTTGACCTTAGAACAACTAAGGTCAGTATCTCCACTAGAGAATAACTTAACTTTAAAAAAAAGATAAAAACAACTCCAGTTCAAGTGAAGAATAACTTTAGAAAAGTAGTAATCATCTTGAGTGTAAAAAAGGGTTAGTATTTATTAACAAATTTTGGTTTATTAGAAGCTTTGCAATAACTTGCACGTTATAATTAAATCACTACTAGAAAATTACCAAATAGTGATCGAAATTAGTGACCGAAAAAATCGGTCACTATCTGTGACCGAAAAAATAGTGACCGAATCAGTGACCGAAAAAATCGGTCACTATTAGTGACCAAAAAAATCGGTCACTATTAGTGACCGAATCAGTGATCGAAAAAATCGGTTACAAATTCGATTACAGAATCGGTCACAGAATTTGTCACAGATTCGGTCAGAGAATCGATCACAGATTCGGTCACAGAATCGGTCACAGATTTGGTCACAGAATCGGTTACAGAATCGGTCACAGATTTGGTCAAAAATCCGGTCACAAAAAAAAATAATAATAATAGTAATAGTAATAATAATAAAAATAATATTAATAATAATAATATTATAGTACGAATAATAATAATAAATAAAATAATTATTATAATATCGATAATAATAATAATAAAAATAACAAAAATAATAATAATAATAATAATAATAATAATAGTAGTAGTAGTAGTAATCATATTAATAATAAGAATAATAAAAATAGTAATAATAATAATAATAACAACAAGAAGAATAATAATAATAATCTAAATAATAATAATAATAACAAATTAATAATAATAATAATAATTTTAATAATATCAATAATAATATTGCTAATAATAATAATAATAAGTGTAATTATAATAATATCAATAATAATAAAAATAATAATATGAGTAATAATAATAATATCAATAATAATAATAATATTAATAGTAATTGTAATTGTAATAATAAGTATAAAAATAATTGTAGCATGACAAAAAAGTTGTTTTGGTCTGACGATTGTAGGTTCTCTCAAGCTGGTGAGAGGTCCTGGGCCCTCCTAAGTAATACAATTGTAACTAAAAATAAGATAAATAATAATAAGAATAATAGATGTTAAAATATATTTTTTAATAAAAATAATATTAAAAAATTTTTAAAAAATATTTTTAAAATCATTAGCGACTGAAACGTTTGGTCACTAAATCAGTTACTGTTTTAATCAGTGACCGATTTTTTAGTCACTATTAATAATTTTTCTAGTAGTGAATATAACACATAGATTTATTTGCATACACTTATCTCAGCTAAGGACCCACTTATTTTTAATTTAAAACCAAATTGATAAAGATATTTTATTTACAATAATGTATTGAAGTCCTATACACTAAATGTGTATTTGTTGGACCAATTCCTCTTACTAGTGTAGAAAAAGACACTTGAAAAGACATGACAGTTAAAAGACACTCCACTTAGAACTAACATTAGTTAAACTTTTTTGGCCTACCCTTGACATAAGATTAGGGGTTTGTACAGTCATTGATAAGCTTTCTTGGCCTGACATAAGACTAGGGGTTTGTAAAGTCATTGATAAGTTGAATATTTAAAAGTTGAACAACACACCTTTTTGATCATGAAGTCCAATTTAAGATTGAAAAACTATGTGTCATTAGTTAGTCTATGTGAATATTAAAATTGAATGTAATTGATTAAAAAATGGGTTATAGAATCTCTTAATCACTAACATAGATATTTAATAAAACTAACCTGAATTTTTGGATAAAAATTATTAAAATATCTACCTATGATACTTGAAATGAATTAAAAAAAAATACAAACTTTAAAGATTAGATAATATAAACTCTCTCTTCTATTATAATATTTTTCACATATCCTTTATTTTCATAAAATTTTTAGGAGTCATAAACTTTTAGGAAAAAAATGGTAATACATCTTCCTCCTTCTCTACCCAAATTGTTGTTACCATAAGTGATTTTCAATGGTTAATGTACAGTAATATTATACATTCAAAATGAATGAGCTTTAGTCATGTACTAAATAAGAATAGAAGTTACAAAACATACAACACCCTTGATGTAGTTTACAACAAATTAACATTGGTGCTCAAAATATACATGCTATGGAAAAAATATATGTGCTGCCCAATATCTAATATATAGTTGCTATTTGATTATATTTTCCTGGCATTATTAGTTAAAATAACCACTCAATGTAATTAAGTTATCACTTTTGGGAAGAAGTCTCGGTATACTACATTCATTTATACTTGACAATCATAAGCATCAGTTATTTATTTTTATTATGATCATTTATCATTGTTACTATTACATTGTTAATTGAGAAAATGGTTTATTTAGTTTCTGAAACTGTGTGATATAGTTTTAATTTAGCCCCTCCATATTAATAAATAAATAAAAATTGAATGTAGTTTCTATCTCATTGCATGTGTTTTTTTTATTTCAAATAAAATTATCATATTATTATTATAATGCAATGGAATCTGTTATATGATACGACTGCAATCTTCAAATATGATAACAGAAGATGTTCACACTACATAGACTACATAGAATATATCGTTTGACAATAATGAAAACAAAAATCACAAAAAAATAATAAACAAAAGAGTCACTTCTTGGAGACTAATTATCTGCAAAAGAATTTAGAAGATATGAGAAGAAGAATGTGGAAAGCAGTTCAGGAGACAGAGGAGAGGTCCAAAGAGAAAGATACTCACAGTTAACTGCCCTTACTAACCTTGTTTCAACGCTAAAATAGAGTAATTATAACTAAGATATATAACATTTCAAATTTTGCGAGTCAAAATAAAAAAATATTAAAAAGACTGTAAATATAAAATATATTATGCTATATGTTTCGTTGCTTTTTTTTTTTCGGACATAACTCACTGCTGCCTATTTTTTTTTTTTTCCTCTCAAAGGGCGTCATTCATTTGATTATTTTTTAGCTTTGGAAGTAACTATAATCCAGCTCCATAACTATTTAGGCGTGAATGATTTCCAATCCATAAATGCTAATACAATTATTGGGAGAAATTAACTTTAGAAATTGCATTTTTTAATAAAAAATATGTGCAAGATTTTCAATTTTTTTATGCGTTTATTTATTCACATTAAGTAAAAAAATGTTAAGAAAGTTTAACACAATTGATTAAGGAGAATGTGTGTGAGTTATTATTATTATTATTATTATTATTATTATTATTATATATATATATATATATATATATATATATATATATATAATATTCGATTCTTGCAATAAAAACATAAAAAATAAAATAGGAAACTATGAAAGAGAAAAATAAGGATAATGAGTTTAAAATTGTTTAGTTTAACCAAATTAAAGTAAAAAAATAAAAATGAGATGCGACCAATAGTAATTAAGATAACTAATAAGATATTAGATGAAGTTTACAACTTTAATTTTAACCTTAAGGTTTATACTTATTTGATTATGTATTTAAGTTGATGTGAAAATCTTCAACATTTTGAATTAAAACTCAGTTAAGTGTGGTGTGGAAATCCTGAAAGAAGCTAAACACATTGTGCTCGCTGATTCACTGAATTTCATACATACATTAAGGACACATAATTTTCTAGTTTTCTAGTTGGTTCACATTCTTTTTTTCAGTTCTCTTTTCACATTTAATGACATCAAATGTGTAGAGCTCTGATACCACTCGGGGGATCTCTCCAGTTATGTATATCAACCTTACCAGTCATGTATAACTACTCCTAACAATCATGCATACTTTAACGGCTTACCGGTACTTCTTCGGCCTCTTGCCTACTCTTTTCCCAGCCTAACCCTAACCAGTATGCATAACAGTAGGAACAACCATACATAAAAGGAAAGAACTGAAATTCATAAAGAGAAAGAACCTTAAAGCGGAATACTTCAGACATGTTTCTGATACACAGGATCCTCATAAG